>QFCH01000650.1_pt1 | contig 269068 bp, 229 predicted proteins | sample 5346071 | NCBI WGS metagenome assembly QFCH01 (sample SAMN09062255, study PRJNA434731) | Human gut metagenome, whole genome shotgun sequencing project. | isolation source: stool timepoint B chromium assembly | host: Homo sapiens | collected 2015
TGGAAATGAAGACATAAATAAAATGCTAGTCACAGGTTCTAACCTATGGCTTAGCACTACTTTTTTAAGTCAACTACAAAAGACAGGTTTTATTTTAGCATAGCATATTCCAAAAAGCAAACATTTGTTTACGAAAATATGTTCTTTCAATACGCTCAAAACTTAATATTGACACCCGAAAATATGTTCGAAAAATTCGTGTTCATCTATTGACAAACATTTGTTCTGGTTATATAATAAACTCGTAAAGAAAACAAATGTTCGATTCGAGAGAAGCTTCAGATAAGAACGGATATATAATCAGGAAGAATATAGATGTAAAGACAAAGGAGGATATTGAGATGAGGGAAGTATACAGAAGAGGAGAAAAGGATCATAGAACAGCAGGATTGCAGATCAGACAGTACGGGCATCACGGGGAAGCCGCAAGAAGCAGACGTAACCGCAATATTGGATCTTCGCTAGGTGTTCTTATCGCATTAACAACGGTATTTATTCTCGGAGGTGTTATTTTTAACGGTGTGCTGGCTTCAGCACACGAAGAACCGGAGAATAAAACAGTCGGATCCACCTGTTATAAAAGTATTGAGATCGAACAAGGAGACACACTCTGGGAACTTGCTGAAGAATACATGACAGACGATTATCTATCTGTTCAGGAGTATGTGCAGGATTTGAAACGTATGAATCATCTGACGGATGATACGATCATTTCCGGACAGCATTTAATTGTTGCTTATGAACTTGCCGGATGATTCTTCTGGATATCATGAATGAAAATCCTAATCCCCCAGCTATGCTGGGGAGAATGGAGTAAGCAGTAGCGTGTAGGATAATAATAAAAAGCCTCCTATGCTAAAATGAGAATGGTGTCGCAAGCCAAACTCAAGATTTAGTATAGGAGGCGGTCCAAAATGGACAATAAAAGTTTATCACACGTAAAGTGGAAATGCCAATACCATATAGTATTTATTCCAAAATACAGAAAGAAAGTATTATATGGAAAGTTGAAAGCAGACGTACGGGAAATAATATCTACATTGTGCAGATATAAAGAAGTGGAGATTATAGATGGAGCGGTATGTGAGGATCATATTCATTTAAGTGTAGCAATACCACCAAAGTACAGTATTTCAAAATTTATGGGATATTTAAAAGGTAAAAGCACGCTAATGATATATGATAGGCATCCAGAACTGCAGAGTAAATGGGATAAAGCATTCTGGGCTAGAGGATATTATGTTTCAACGATTGGTAATATCACAGAAGAGGCAATAAAGAAATATATAAGAGAGCAGGCAGAAGAGTCAAGAAAAGAAGATTTAAGAAGTACCGCTTTATAGCGGACCAGTAACAATGCTTGCGATACCCGCCCTTTTGGGCGAGCATGTAACCGGCCCTTATTAGGGCCAATTCAAACCACCACTTGAAGTGGTGGTAATGACTTAAACCGGACGAACAGAAAAGAGGTATCAATATACATCCCTACCCAAAGCGAACACTTTCAATACACATGAAATCTTCCATATAAAGCGATTTTCTGCGTTATCCGCAATCGCTGTACGTCCAGTACAGCTCATTTGTCTGCCTTTAAAATCGCTTTTTCTGAAAGATTTCATGCCGCAGGGTCTCAAAATCGTGTGCAGTATCATTTTACAAGGAAGTAGATTGAGGCGTACAGGGCGTACGCCAAATGATACTGACGCAGTAAAAGGTCTGCACACGATTTTTGAGACTGGTTTAAAAGTGTTCGCTTTGGGTATGTATTGATATATAGAAACAAACTCACCCCTATGTGGCGGTATCGGCTTGAAGCAGAGTAGATACCGCCATTATTCCTTAAATACATCTATACGACAAATACTGATTTTTCCAAAAGATATGGACAGAAAAACGGGATTGTGGTAGAATTTCTTTAGAAAGTTATAGAAAAATGATAAATGAGGATTTATTTTATTATGGAACAAAATCAATCAAAAACATATCACGAACAGACCTACATTGACAATACATTACGGCTTCGGGAGATTTTAAAGACGCTTCCGGCGTTTGCCAAAGATTATTTCCGCGCGGTGGAACCGACAACTTCCGCAAAAACAAGGATTTCTTATGCGTATGATATCCGGGTATTTTTTCATTTTTTGATGGAATGCAATCCGGTATATAAGAATTATGATATTTCTGATTTTACAACTGCAGATCTGGAACGGATCGAGCCTGTGGATATTGAAGAATATCAGGAATATCTGAAAGTCTATAAAAATGAGGATGAAAAACAAATTACAAACACGGAAAAAGGACTCTCCCGCAAGATGTCCGCGCTTCGTAGCTTTTACGGATATTTTTTTAAGCGGCAGATCATTACAAAAAATCCAACTCTTTTGGTTGATATGCCGAAGCTGCATGAAAAAGCGATCATACGGCTGGATACAGATGAAGTCGCATCTCTTCTTGATTTTGTAGAGCACGGCGGAGATATGTTGACCGGGCAGAAGAAAGTCTATTATGAGAAGACAAAGAACCGGGATTTGGCGATCATCACTCTCCTGCTTGGTACGGGAATCCGTGTATCAGAATGTGTCGGACTTGATATTCAAGATGTAGATTTCAAAAACAATGGAATCAAAGTGACCCGAAAAGGCGGCAATGAAATGGTTGTCTATTTCGGTGAGGAAGTGGAAACCGCTCTGAAACAATATCTGTATACAACAAGAAAAGCAACTGTTCCGCTGGCCGGACATGAGAACGCCCTTTTTCTGTCCACGCAGAGAAAGCGCATGGGTGTTCAGGCAGTGGAAAATATGGTCAAAAAATATGCCCGTCAGGTGACGCCGAATAAAAAGATCACACCGCATAAATTGCGCAGCACTTATGGAACAGCGCTGTATAAAGAAACCGGAGATATTTATCTGGTAGCGGACGTTCTGGGACACAAAGATGTAAATACGACAAAGAAGCATTATGCGGCAATCGATGAGAACCGAAGACGGCTCGCCGCCGGAGCTGTAAAGCTTCGAGAGCCGTAGATCATGATTCCGAGATCATATCAAAGAATAATAATAGATATAAGAACTTTAAAAATAGATTGTATTTTCAAAGAACAGCTTTTATAATGGGAAAAGCAAATAAAAACATGCGAATTAAGCAACATGTAATTCAGAAGAATATCAGAAAGGACTTACGACAATGCAGTTACAGCGTTTATTGAGCTATACTAGAAAAGCCGTGGATGAATATCAGATGATCGAGGACGGGGATCACATTGCAGTTGGAATTTCGGGCGGAAAAGACAGCCTGACACTACTCTATGCGCTTCATGGTCTGAAACGTTTCTATCCGAAGAAATTTGAACTCAGCGCCATCACTGTCGATCTTGGTTTTGAAGACTTTGACCTTACGCCGATCCGGGAACTTTGCAAGGAAATGGAAATTCCATATACGATCGTAAAATCTGACATATATAATATACTTTTTAACATCCGTAAAGAATCGAACCCATGTTCCCTCTGTGCCAAAATGAGAAAAGGGGCTTTGAATGAGGCAATCAAGGCAGCCGGATGCAATAAAGTTGCATATGCACACCATAAAGACGACATAGTAGAGACGATGCTGCTCTCGCTCCTCTTTGAGGGTCGTTTCCATTCTTTTTCCCCGCGGACTTATCTGGATCGTATGGATCTGACCGTGATCCGTCCAATGATGTTTGTAGATGAGATGGATGTGATCGGTTTTAAGAATAAATATGATCTTCCGGTTGTAAAGAGTAAATGTCCGGTAGATGGATATACCAAACGTCAATATGCAAAAGAACTGGTGCGCCAGCTTAACACAGAGCACCCCGGGGCGAAAGAACGTATGTTCCGCGCAATCCTGAACGGAGATATAAAAGGATGGCCGGATCGGATTTTACAGACGAGATAAATGGTTCGGCATTTAGAAAAAGCAGCGATAAGTTCCTATTTTGATAGGGGCGACCGCTGCTTTTTCTTTCTTCTGTTTTCATTCGAAACAGATCATTTTTTTACTTTTGGCTTCTTCTTTGCGCTTTTTGACGGATGAGCCGCTTTCTTTTTGGATGAGCCGGCAGGGCTCTTACTCTTCTTTCTGACGCTGTATCCAAATGTACCAAGCTGTTTTCCAAGCGACAGGTATTCTCCATGGGAATATGCGATCAGCCCTGTCTTATTTAGTTCAAATCGGTTTTTTTCATTGAGATATGCCTCGTCAGCATGAACCGCAGTTACCTTTGCAAGGAACATATGATGACTTCCAAGTTCTTTGATCTCTGTAACCTGACATTCAATATTGACCGGAGATTCCGCGATCATTGGTGCGTAAGAAAGCGTGGACGCAGTTTCCGGAGTCAAATGCATTTCTTTCCATTTATCCACGTCTCTTCCGGAACGCACGCCGCAGTAATCGGTTGCGCGGATCAGTTTTTCGGTAGTCAGGTTGATCACAAATTCATTCGTCTGCCGGATCATCTCATAGGAGTAACGCTCCGGTCTTACGGAAATATAAACCATCGCCGGATTTGTGCAGATCGTTCCGGTCCATGCAACCGCCAGTATGTTCTTATTCCCGTTTTTGTCTCCGACACTGACCATAACCGCCGGAAGCGGATACAGCATGTTGCCGGGTTTCCATAGTTGCTTTGCCATTTTGATTAAAACTCCTGTTCTCTTTATTGCCGATCGACATCGGTTGATGTACAGCTGTTTTTTATTGCTGAAGCGCTTCCACCAGCGCAGGGACCAGCTGCTTCTTCCTTGAAACGACACCTTTCAAATGCAGATCGTCCATTTCAGTGCGCAGATCAAAGGCGCTGATCGCTTTCTCTCTTGCTTCCGGACCGGTACAGAGCAATTCGGAAGATTCGGTGATGATATTGGTCAGCATAAAGAAGATCATGTTCAGACTGTGATTTTTGCGTGCCTTTTCCAGATGCGGCAGCACTTTTTCTTTGATCTCTTTTAACTCTTCTGCGCTCATCGAATTGACCTGACCGACGCCAAATACCGTGTCGTTGACTGTAAACTGTTTGAAATCCAGGAAACAGATCTCTTCTGCTGTTTTTCCGCTCAAGTTGCTTCCGGCGCGGAACATCGCCTGTGCCAGCATTTCAATATCAACTTCGGCGATTTCCGCAAGTTGGCGCGCCGATGTCTCATCCAAAGGCGTGCAGGTCGGCGAACGGAACATCAGTGTATCGGAGATGATCGCCGAACAGAGAAGACCTGCGATGGTCTTCGGAACTTTGACGTTGTTTTCCTGATACATCTGAAAAATGATCGTGGCAGTGCATCCGACCGGCTGATTTCTGAAAAAAACAGGTCCGAGTGTTTCGATACTGCTGAGACGGTGGTGATCGATGATCTCCAAAACATCAGCCTGTTCGATACCGTCCACCGCCTGATTTTTCTCATTATGGTCGACAAGGATCACCTGTTTTTTCCGGCAGTTCAGTAATCGGCGTCTGGAAATAAACCCAAGAAAATGTCCGCGGTTGTCAACAACCGGAAAATCGCGAAAACGCTTCCGCATCATCACTTCTTTTACATCATCCACATAGTCGCGCATACGGAACGTGATCAATTTTTCTTTTTTTGTCATAAAATGACGAACCGGGATGCTTTGGTTGATCAGGCGGGCAACGGTAAAAGAGTCATGAGGTGAAGTGATGATCACGATCTGTTTCTCCTGCGCCTGCTTTAAAATATCGTCTGCGATCTCGTTCTCTCCGCATATGACCATACAGCCGACATTGAGATCAACAGCAAGCTGCTGCGCTTCTTTCCGATTGCTTAAAATAACAAGATCATCCTCATCAATAAAGTCAGCCATCAGCTTTCTGCTGGATGCGGCGATCCCGACTTTTCCCTTTAACAGGTAACTGTGTTCATTTCCGATCACGACGGTACCGTCGATCGTTGTGGCAATATTACGGTATTGGGTACGGGCTGTCGATAAGATCGCACTGTCATATACATCCATATAAGAGGTTGCAATATCTCCGATCGTGATCAGTCCCTCCAGTTTGTTGTCCCGTGTGACCGGAAGCGTTTTGATATTTTCTTCTTTCATTTTCGACCAGGCTGTCTTGATCGAAACGGATCCTTTTACGCCCTCGATCTCCCGCATCATGACGTCTTTGACCTGTACGCGGAGATCGGTAAGTAGTGCCGGCGGTTTTACATCAAAAAAATCCAGAACGTACTGTGTTTCTTCATTTAAATGTCCCGCTCTTCTTGCATTATGGATCTTCCCGGTCAGTTTGGTTCGGAGGTCGGCATATGCGATGGCAGAACAAATCGAGTCGGTGTCCGGATTTTTGTGACCGACCACATAGATTTTATCATTGATTACACGCTGTTCCATAGCTGTTTCCCTTCTTGATAGATCGTAATTTTCTCCTATTAGCTTGCCATTTTTTACGAAATTCGTCAACCCAAAATTTGAAGATTCCGGTGATTTTGCCTGTATTTTTTAAACTATATATGCTATACTGAATATATGTGATCGCAGAGCGGTAATGTCGTTGTTACGGTGTCTGCGATAACGACGAGAAGAATAAGAACGAGGTGCAGCAATGAGTGAAGAAATGAAGATTGACGACATGACACAGGAAGATGTAAAAGAAGAGACAATGGCAGATTATGAAGATCATTTTGATGATGCGAATCCATGGAACCGTGTGACTGAATATATGGAAAAGAACACGATCCTCCCGGTTAAAGTAGAGGGCGTTGTGAACGGCGGCGTGATCGTTATGGTGGAGGGACTCAGAGGATTTGTCCCGGCATCAAAATTATCTTTATCCTATATCGAAGATTTAGAAACGTATCTTCTGAAAGAGATCGAGGTAAGGGTGATCGACGTAGATCAGGCGAATAACCGTCTCGTACTCTCCGCCCGTGAGATTTTAAAAGAACGGGAAAAAGAAGAACGGGAAAGACAGATCGCAAGTGTAAAGGTAGGGACCGTGATGAGCGGAACTGTTGAGACATTGCAGAATTACGGTGCATTTGTCAAATTAGAGAACGGTCTTTCCGGATTGGTACATGTCTCCCAGATTTCCAGACAGCGTGTCAAATTCCCGTCAGATGTGCTGAATGTCGGAGATGAAGTTCAGGTGAAAGTGATCGGGATCAAGGACGGCAAGATCAGCCTGAGTATGAAAGCTCTGGAAGAAGTGCAGGAAGAGCCGGAAGAAAAAGTAGAGATTCCGAAAGCGGAAGACATCGGAACAAATCTCGGTGATTTATTTAAGAATTTAAAACTCTAAATCGGTCTTAGTGTCGGTGTATAAGGGATGTCTGTTCTTTGTATGCCGGCACGGATTCTGCCAAATAAAAATCCCCTCCAGCCGGATATAAGTCGGACTTACCGGTTTGGAGGGGATTTTTATTGTAACATCATCAAATCTTACTGTTCTCGATACTTTCTTTTAAAAGCACATATTGTTCGATCGCTTTCGCTGTTCCGTCAATTCCAAGTTCCGAACTGCTCAGGCACAGTTCATAAGACTCTGCATCTGCCCAGCGTTTGTTCGTATAATAATTGTAGTAACTTGCTCGCTTTTTATCGGTCTTGATGATCGTTTCCTTTGCTTTATTGTCCGGAAGATCATAAAGACGGGCGATCCGGCGGATTCTCGCATTCAGATCTGCATGGATGAAAACACTTACGACGTTATCATATTCTTCCAGCGCATAGTCTGCACATCGACCGACAAGGATACACGGTCCTTCATCCGCGATCTTTTTGATCGCGTCAAACTGTGCAAGGAATACTTTATGATTGATCGGCATATCCGTATATGTATTGCCGGCATATCCCATGGAGTAGGTATCCATTACTAAAGAGTAGAGAAAACTGTTCGTTGGTTTTTCATCGTGCGATTCAAAGATCTCCTCACAGATACCGCTTTCTTTCGCGGCGCGGGCAAGCATCTCTTTATCATACAGCTTGATCCCGAAATCTTCTGCAATTTTATAACCGATTTCCCGTCCTGCACTTCCGTACTGTCTTCCTATCGTGATAATCGTGTTTGTTTTCATATCGATCCTCTCCTTTACTCTGCACTTTCATATTGCAATATACCAGATTTGGTATAAACTGCATATGTGATGCGAAATAGTATACTACATATTATAACGGATTTCATGCAATTTTTGAAGTAATTTTTGAAAATAATCCGGAAGAGGCGCATCAAATTCCATATACTCCCCGGTTGTCGGATGTACAATACCGAGGATCTTGGCATGCAGAGTCTGCCCCTGCAGACGAAACGGACATTTTGCGGGACCGTAGACACTGTCTCCGAGGATCGGATGCCCGATACTTGCCATATGTACACGAATCTGATGGGTACGTCCGGTTTCCAATGTACATTCAACATAGGTATAATTTCCAAATCGTTCCAATACACGATAGTGTGTCACTGCTCTTCTGCCGTTTGGAGCATGGACGCTCATTTTTTTTCGGTCTGCCGGGTGGCGTCCGATCGGAGCATTGATCGTTCCGGTATCCTCTTTGAGATTTCCGTGGACGATCGCATGATACTTTCGGGTGATCGAGTGTTCTTTTAATTGCCCGGCAAGGAAATTATGTGCCCGGTCATTTTTGCAGATCAAAAGAGAGCCGGTCGTATCCATATCGATTCTGTGAACGATCCCCGGTCGGAGTACTCCGTTGATTCCGGAAAGATTTTCCCGGCAGTGAAACATGACCGCGTTGACCAGCGTGCCACTGTAATGTCCCGGTGCCGGATGTACGACCATTCCTTTCGGCTTGTTTACGACAAGGATATTCGCATCCTCATAGAGAATGTCAAGGGGGAGGTCTTCCGGAATAATCTCAGGCAGTGTCTCCGGCTCCGGGATCTTTGTCTGTACGGATTCGTCGGTTCCCACTTTATAATTCGGTTTGACGGTATTTCCATTGACGGTGACATAACCGTCTTTGACAAGCTTCTGAATATGGGAGCGGGAAAGATCCGGCAGGAATGAAGTCAGAAATTTGTCGATCCGCTCCGGGGATCCGGTGTTTTGAAATTCAAATTCTTCCATGAAATCCTCCTGTTGATCAGTTTTTCTTCTGTTTGTTTTCTTTTACCGGGAAGATAAAATCCAGCTCCTCATCTTTGTAATAAAAGAAGATCAGGAAAGCAAACAAAAAGCAGCCGATCACAACATAACAATCCGCGACATTGAAAATTGGAAAATCGATCAGGCTGAAATAAAAAAAATCGACAACATAATTTTGAACCATCCGGTCGATCATATTTCCTACTGCTCCGGAAACTACAAGCACAGCGCAGAGACGAAGAAGTCCGAAACGCTTTTTTGCAGGGATTTTCCCGTAAATATAACCGATCAGTAAAAGAACCAGGACACCGCCGATCAGAAATAAGTATTGTTTTCCCTGAAAAATACCAAATGCTGCGCCGCGATTTTCGAGATAGCGGAATTCAAAAACGCCCGGTATCAGAACAAACGGTTCTTGATCTTTTAGAAATGTAACTGCCAGCCATTTTGTGAACTGATCGGCAAGAACTGCAAGTGCACACCAGATCAGTGCCGGCAGGTATTGTTTTGCTGAAGATGTTGTTTCTTGCTTCATAACAGGATGTCCTCCTAAATATATTTGTGGATCAAAACAGAAATCCGCTTTTTCTTGGTGACTGCCAGTTCCGAGATAAAACGAAACTTTCCCATACCCCGCACAGAAATGATGTCATTTTCGTGGACTTGATATCCGTTACTTGTGACGAGTTTTCCGTTGACAAAGACTTTTGCACCCTCGATCAGACCGCTTAATTTATTGCGTGATGAGCCAAATGCGAGAGAAAGCAGGCTGTCCAGACGGACGGAAGCTACGGTCCCACGGATTTCTTCAAAGCGCGGCATATAGTGGAACGTCTCCGGTTGCTCTTCGGTCACCAGCACTGTTGTATGCCGGATCCGGGTCAATTCTTCTCTCAAAAACTCTTTCATCTGCGGACGGACAAATACAAGCGCTCCGGATTCGTTTACGAGAATATCTCCTGTCTTGCTGCGGTCAATTCCGAGGTTTAACATGGCACCGAGATAATCCCGATGCGTCAGTTCTTCCGCGTATTTTTTGTGCAGCGGTTCTATACGCAAAACACACATTTCATCCGGGAAAAATAATTCCTGTAAATTTTCTGTACGCAAAGAAAGAGCATCAGGAAGAAATGCGACCATCTGACGCTCTGCGAGTTCATATCCACCAAAGACTCTGTACTGTGAATAGAGAGAGTCTTTGGGCAGTGAATGTAAAATATGTAATTCATTTGGATTCAGAAAATCTGAATACGTGATGATGTCTCTGTGATAGGCAAGCCGTGATAATTCCAACAGCCGCTTTTCCAGTAATTGTTCTTCTTTTTGCATTGTAACCTGAGCCTAGAATCTTCCGCGTACAGTCGGCTGTTCCATGGAACCGCTGAGCAGATCCTGAAGATCTCCGGAAATATCAACATTGGTCGGGGTTACAAGGAAAATGTAATTTGAAATCTTCTGCAGATTTCCGCTTATGGCAAATGTCGCACCGGAAATAAAATCAATGATCCGCTGGGCAATCTCTAAATCCATCCCCTCCAGATTCAGGATCACAGTACGTCCGGCAAGAAGTGTCTCCGTGATCTCTCTGGAATCATCCACAGACGTCGGTTTTACGACGCACACTTCCATATTGGCGTTGCCGCGTCTGGATGCAGGCTGTCGCATCGGCGTCACTTTGCTGCTGTTCGCCGGTGCAAACTGATTATTTTCCTCTACGTCAAAATCATCATATTCGTCCTTGGTGTGGCTTTTCTTTCCAAAAAGAGAACGACGTGGTTTCTCGTCATAATCGTCTTCATAAAATTCATCGTCATCATCGTAGAATTCGTCATCATCATAATCATCATCATTCAATTTCATAATATCAAGAAACTTATCAAACACACCCATAATTATACTCCTATCTCGTGTCTCTCAGAGATACACATTTTTTTAGTGGAATCACTTTCTCTTTCGGATGGAATCTCATCGACGTTAGATCGAATAATCCCGCGCGCCGAAAATGCCCGTCCCTACCCGGACCATCGTAGCGCCCTCCTCAATGGCTACTTCATAATCATTAGTCATACCCATCGAAAGTATACTCACATTAACATTATCAATGTTTTTCTGCATAATGTCAACAGATAATTTTTGTAAAGTCCTGAAAATTGTTCGATTTTCTTCTGAATTTTGAACAAAAGGTGCAATTGTCATCAATCCCTGAATCCGAACATGCGGAAACCGGGCGATTTTTTCGATGAGCGGGATCACCTCGTCAGTATGCACACCGAATTTACTTTCTTCCTGAGCCACATTCACTTCGATCAAAATGCTGACAATACAATTCTTTTTTGCAGCTTCTTTCTCGATCGTCTCGGCAAGTTTGAGTGAATCGACCGAATGGATCAATTCTGCTTTGTCAACGATATATTTGACTTTGTTTGTCTGCAGATGTCCGATCATATGCCAGTGGATATCTTTCGGAAGCACTTCGTATTTTTCGATCAGTTCCTGTACTTTGTTTTCTCCGAATGTCCGGATGCCAAGCTGATATGCCTCCTTGAGATCTTCCACCGGTTTCGTCTTGCTGACTGCGATCAGAGTCACCTCTTCCCGTTTTCTTCCGGCACGTCTGCAAGCCGCCTGTATCCGCTGTTCGACTTCTTCTAAATTTTCTTTTATCACTGCTTTTCTTCTCTCCTCTCCGTGTAACATATAATGGTGTTATTTTATTGAAATACAACTTCATCTTCTTCTACGGTTGTGCCATCCTGCACGATATGATCATAATTTTTCAGACCATACGCCGTATTTTCTTCTACAATATAGTAATCGTCATTTTCACAAAGTATATGAACCTGTTCAAAAACAGCATATCCCTTATTAATATTGTATACGCCCTGAAGCGTCCGTTTTTCATTTGGGCGGAATGTTTCTGTTGATTCCGGTTTCACAAGAACCGTATGCTTATCCAGTTCGTTTGGATTCACATAGACGTATCCATCCTCACTTTCTGCATAAACCGTAATATCCTGATAGGTGATCTCTCCGTCTTTTTGGATCATGATCCCGGTGGAGGAACCGGAACCGCTGGATGTAAGGTATTCTTTTGGAATCATATAAAACGGCTTTTCCACAACGGCGCTTTTGGGGATTTTCAGACCGCTTTCGTCTTCCATGATCAGTTCGATGTGAAGATACCGGTCTTCACAATATCGGATCATCGAGTCTGTGTAAGTCAGTTTTCCGAAATATGTTCCGTCTTTCTGCAGGATTGAAAAGTCAGCCCAGATCGTTTCGCTGTCTTTATCGATCCGCGTCTTGATCTGTTCGGTATCTGCAAGCTCTTTTGCCGTTGTATCACTTAATTCTACATAAACATTCCATGTCTCGTCTGTCACCAGCTTATAGACCGGTTCGCCGGCTGTAACTTCCATCTGGTCTTCGAGACTGTGGGATTCATAGTGGCTTCGGTCAAAATCGGAACTTTTCAGCGTATCCTCCGTAACTTCTTCATATCCGTCAAATGTACGAACGATGATCCCGTCTCTCAGCGCCGGATAAGCGGCGGCTCCTCCCCCGCTCGCTGCGATCTGTTCGTTGATCTGCGCAGTCTTGCTGCGGTTCGAAGCAGTCTGCAGCAAAGTGCTGTATTCATTTTTTAACGAATAGACTGAGGAAAATTTCTGAGAATTGAAATTCTCGTTAAAATTTTGGATGCTTAACGTCAGTGAACGTAGTTCTTCATTGTTTAGCGCAGTCTCCGGAGTTTCTTCTTCATTTTCCAGCGTCAGTTTATCCGGAGAGAGCGCATACACGCTGCTTCCGGCTTTTACTTTGCTTCCCTCGTTTTGAAAATAGCTGACGTATCCGGACGTTTCCGCAGGGACGACCATCTCTTCCCTCAAAACCAGACCGGTGTAGGAATTATCTTTTACAATACTCCCCTCCCGTACTTCATAGACGGAAATCTTTTTGGATGTCGCATACATCCATATCGTAACGATCAGATAGACGAATACAAGAGCGAAGATCAAGATTCCGATGTTCATCTCGCGTCTTGTTTTGAAGCGACGCATACTGACCAGTTTTTTATTTTTTGTTTTCTTTCTTTGCTTTGTCAAAATAGCAATTCCTCCGACAAGTTTTCAATAACTTATTAAGTATAACATTTTTATGGGTATATTTCCAGTTTTTATGGCAACAATATAAGCAGCGAACGGAAAAACGCCACAGAGTTTTTCTGCGGCAAAAAGGAGGAATTCATATGAAATGGTTCGACAATACTGCACTGACAATTGTGATCATAGGAGCCGTCAACTGGCTTTTGGTCGGAATATTCCGCTTTGATCTTGTAGCATATCTGTTTGGAAATTTAAGCTGGCTCTCCAGAATCATTTATACGATCGTAGGGCTGTGCGGTTTGTATCTTCTCAGTCTCTACGGGCGGATCAGCCATCCAGAGGAATGATGAGGAGGAAGTAAATGTCTCTGATTAAGAAAAACGCTCAGACTTCACAGTCTGGGCGTTTTTCTGTCAGGGAAGTTTTTCCCCTCATTTGTATTTATTTATCCCGGATTCCGGCAGTCAGAAGCTGGGACATATAAGTATAAAGTGTCGGCTTGTCACCGGCACCCATGATCACCGAAATATAAGGATTATTTTCTGCGTCTTCCTCATATAAAATAACACAGTTCCCCGCCTCATTGGTTGTTCCTGTTTTCCCGCCTAATACAGTGACACCTTCCGGCATCGCAGCCTCTCCCGACGAATAGTAGTTCGTTGCTGCCCAGACGTCGGTTCTCACTGTTTTGTCTGCGCCTGTAATGTGAACCGTATACTCTTTCTGTGAGATCAAGTCGATAAAACGCTCGTCTTTTGCGCAGGCATTAAAAATCAAATACAGATCATATGCGGTTGTATAGTGATCTTCGCTGTGCAGCCCGTGAGGATTGACAAAGTGGGAATTGACAGCACCCAGATTCCATGCTTCCTGATTCATCAGCTCCGCAAATTTCTCCACGGATCCGGAAATGTGTTCGGCGATCGCGGTGGCACAGTCATTGCCGGAATAAAGCATCAGACCGGCGAGCAGATCCCCGAGTGTAAGCTGATCTCCGGTCTGAAGTCCGCATACCTGTTCGTCCGGTGCAAATGATGTTGCGTTCTCTCCAACCGTGACGACATCATCCGGATTTCCGTAATTTAACGCAAGATATGCCGTCATAAGCTTGGTTGTACTCGCCGGATAAAGTCGGTCATGGATCCGGTCTGCATAAAGGACTTTTTCTTCTTTCAGATCAAACAATCCCGCTGCATGAAAGGTTGGATCTTCGGTGTAACCATCCAGAGCAACGTCTTCGGCTGCAACGCAGAGATCTTCTGCAAACAGAGTTCCACGATACAGATCCTTTGTATACTGACCAGCTTCATAAGCCTCCGTATAAGCGGTCGGTGATGATGCACATCCGCCGAATAACAGGAAAGAAGCAAGGATCAGACCGCTGATCCCTGCTGTTTTTTTGAGTTTATTTGTACATTTCACGCCAGTCTAAATCTCCTCTGTCCAGTGCAAGTATCAGTGCTTCTGCTGTTGCAATGTTCGTCGCCATCGGGATATTGTATATATCACAAAGCTTCACAATATCGTTGACGTCCGGTTCATGTGATTTCGGAGCGAGCGGATCCCGGAAGAAAATAAGAAGATCCATATCGTTGTGTTCGATCTGCGCTCCGAGCATCTGCTTTCCGCCGAGATGCCCCGGAAGATATTTGTGGATACTTAAATTGGTGACACTTTCGATCAGAAGACCGGTAGTTTCCGTGGCAAACAAATGATGTTTGCTCAGGATCCCGCGATAGGCGATGCAGAAATTCTGCATCAGCTTTTTTTTGGCATCATGTGCGACTAATCCAATATTCATATTCTGCTCTCCTCTATGATTCATATTTCTTTGGCTGAAGACCGACATTCAATACAAATCCGATGCCCATGTACAGACAGACAAGGGAAGTCAGTCCATAACTGACAAACGGAAGAGAAATTCCGGTATTCGGGAATAACATGGTCGCCACACTGATGTTGATAAAACTCTGGATTCCGATCAGTGCGGCTATGCCGGCGCAGATGATCCTGCCTCCGGTGTCCTTTGCCTTCATGCCAATTAAAATGCAGTCTATCACAATTAATAATATCAAAATTATGACGACACAACAACCCACAAATCCCAATTCTTCTCCGATAATTGCAAAAATAAAGTCTGTCTGCGGCTCAGAAATGAAATTTCCGTTTTTTACAGACGTCGTCGCGTCACTGTTGTAGCCTTTTCCGGTTAATTTTCCGGAACCGATCGCTTTGATCGAGTTGAGCTGCTGATATGCCTCTTCGGATTCGTACTCTTCCGGCTCCAGCCATGCCAGAATACGATTCTGCTGATATTGATGGATCAGCGGCTGGTTCGGCTGTATAACGATCACGAACAGGATCACTGCAGTCGGGATCGTTATGGCTAAGACTGTCCCGATGAACTTATAGCTTAATCCGCCCATAAACATCAGGACGCAGAATAAAAGCGCCAGACAGATCGTATTGGAAAGATTCGGCTGTTTGTAGATCAGGATCAGGGACGGCAGGATCAGCGCGATACCCTGTATGATCGTTTTTTTATCGTTGATGTCCCGTTCCCGGTCCATCAGAAATTTGGCAAAAAATAAAATCATGAGCAGTTTAGTCAGGTCGGACGGCTGAAACTGGATAAATCCGAGGTTCAGCCATCTTGTCGCACCGTTTACGGTTTCTCCAAACAGAAGAACGGCCGCGAGCAGTACAAGATTGACTGCATACATCACCCAATAAAATTTTAAGATCCAATTATAATCGATCAGCGAAATGATAAACATGGCGATCAGACCAAGGATCACTCCCTGTAGCTGACGCCACTGCAGATCAGCCTGCGCGCTTCCCACGATAAAAACTCCGATGATGGAAAGAGCGGTCACAAGAATGACCAGACTGAACCGGTAATCTTTCAGATGATACCGCTGTTTCAGATTTTGAATATAACCTTTCAATTGTTCTTTCAATCGTTTTCTCCTGTATATTTGATATGTATATCTGATCTTGTTATCTGTATGTTAAAATGTTCCCGGCTGATCTCCATATATTTGGAAAGTATATGATAGAGATCGGCGGATAGTTTTTCGGTAATATCGGGGGTACACTGCATCCGGTCTGCGCCCAGCAGAGCCTTCAGTCTGTCTTTTGCAATCTGAACCGATGCCGTACTCATACTCTCTCACAGCCTCCTTAATTCTTATGGAATAACTGTGTGAACCGATGAAAGAATCCATCGCTTTTTGTAAAGTCCGGGATCGGGATCTCCTCTCCTAAGATCCGTCGGCAGACATTGGAATATGCGCGTCCGGCAATACAGTCGCTGCCGACGATCGGTTCCCCCTGATTTGTTGCGATGACGATTTGTTCATCATCCGGAATGACTCCGAGCAGGTCAATAGCGAGAATCTCCGACACATCTTCCACCGACATCATATCTCCGCGGCGTACCATATCGATCCGAAGACGGTTGATCAGAAGCTCATTTTTTTTGATCCCTTTGGTTTCTAAAAGCCCGATGATGCGGTCGGCATCCCGGATCGCGGAAACTTCCGGCGTCGTTACGACGATCGCACGGTCTGCTCCTGCGATCGCATTTTGGAATCCCTGTTCGATGCCGGCCGGGCAGTCGAGAAAAATGTAATCAAAGTCCGATCGGAGTTCTGAAACCAGTTTCTGCATCTGTTCCGGTGATACGGACGTCTTGTCTTTCGTCTGTGCGGACGGAAGCAGATACAGATCCGGAAAACGCTTATCACGGATCAGCGCCTGTTTCATGCGGCAGCTGCCTTCAATGACGTCAACCAGATTATATACGATCCGATTTTCCAATCCCATTACAACGTCCAGATTCCGAAGCCCGAGATCGGTATCGATCACGACAACTTTCTTTCCGGACTGTGCCAGCCCGATTCCGATATTTGCTGTCGTTGTCGTCTTACCAACCCCGCCTTTTCCTGATGTGATGACTATTACTTCTCCCATGTTGTCTTTCCTCCTGCAACTTCTTATTCATTCGACCAATCCGCAAGTGGATCCAAATAGATCCGATTGCCGTCCAGTGTCGCGACTTTCGCCCCTTTGATCAGAAGACTTTCCTGATAAATGAGTTGTCTTCTCGCCTCTACATCCGCGATCCGCAGCTGTTTGGGCTGCATGGAAAGCGCTGCGATGAACGCCGCGCGGTCTCCGGCGGCACCGGCATGTACAAAGCCGTGCAGCGCGCCAAGGATCACGACGCTTCCTTTGGAAATGACCTTGGCTCCGAGTTCTACGTCTCCAAGAATCACAATACTGGTGTCGGATTCTACCACCTGCTTTTTGCCAAGCGTACCTTTATAGAACTGCCCGTCCCGTTTCCGAACATTGGAAAGCGTGCGTTCTACAACACTTTTGTATGCAGTTTCATTGGCTGGGTCGCCATCTATGATACAAACCACATCAATTCCGGTTGTGTTACTGATCAGATCCAGTACCGCCTGTTCTTCCAGATACGTCAGACGGCGTCCCAAAAAACGGACGGCCATCTGCGCCCCCTGAAAGAATTTTGCGGAATTACGGAATTTTTCTTCCATACTTTTCATAAGTATATCAAAAGAAACTTCGGAATCCATATAAATTTCCATACCATAGCGATTGCCTTTTACTGTAACCAGCCTGTCCATCCTCTCACATCCTTTTTAATCTCCTGCGACCGCAGCACCAAGTTCGGAAGCGGTTCCGGTGATGATCTCATTGATATCTCCAAGCTGGTATTTTGCTTTTACGATATCGCGACCGATCTCCGCCGCATACGACGAACTATAACCATTTGCGATCCTGACTGCGATTGCGATTTCCGGTGCATCTGCCGGTGCAAATCCGACAAACAGTCCATGATCCGGATGAATCTCACTTTGCTGTGCAGTACCGGTCTTACCTGCCATCTGAATACCGAGCCCGGAAAAACTTGCGGTGCTGTTGATCATGGAGATCATACCCTGATGGATCAGGTTCCATGTCTCATCCGATACTTCATCGATCGTGCTGACCACAGTCGGTTCGTAATTCTTGATGATCTTTCCGTCCGGATCCGTTGTCTTCGACAAAAGTGAAAGCTTGTATACCGTTCCCTTGTTGGCGACAGCGGCAACATAGCGGTTGAGCTGGCTGACTGTAAAGTTGTTGGTTCCCTGTCCGATGGCACTTTGTACGGAATACTCATCCGAAATCTGTGGTTCGGATTCCGGGATCTCCAGACCGGTAGTCTCACCGAGCCCGAACATCTCCGTATACTTTGCCAGTGTTTCGACACCCTTATCACTGTCGTAGTTGCCCTCTTCGTCCAGCCCAAACTGATACCCCACTTCGTAGAAGTAGTTGTTGCAGGACACGTCCAGAGCGGATACAACGTTCAGCGCGCCATGTGCTCCCGGATAGATCCAGCAGCGTGGGCTTGGTGTTACTTTGTCAAATTCTCCGGAACAGACGAGCGCTGTGTCTCCTGTTACGATTCCCTCTGTCAGGGCTGCCACAGCGGAGATCATCTTGTAGGTAGATCCGGGCGCTGTTTTCTCCTGCGTCGCGTTGTTATAAAACGGACGGGATAAACCGGTCACAAGCTGATTATAATAGGTGGAATCCATCGTATTTGCAAGCCGGTTATTGTCGTATCCCGGATAGGATACGCATGCAAGTACTTCTCCCGTATTCGGATCACTGACCACAGCGGAACCGGTACAAGGCTCCAATGCCAGTTGTCCCGGAGTGATCTCCAGATTCGCAATCTTCTGAGTCAGCCATGTGAACGGATCCACACTGCCGTCACGCAGACCATTGTATTGTCCCTCATCCATCGGAAGAACACCCTGCTCATATGTGATCGCACAGATCTGTGCACCGGTGACTCCTCCTGATTTTATAAGATATTTGTAGAGAAGTTTGTCGAAATTCATATCCGAAATCAAATAATCTTGCAAAAATGATAAAATCGCCTGATAAACCTCCGCGGAATCAGAATATCGTTCGGAAGAAATGTATTCGGACAATTGGGAAGTATCGATCCAGTTTTTGGAGATCGCATACGTCAAAAACTGATTCAGGCTGATGGATTCCTCAGTCGTCCAAGCCTGATAAGTCGCATCGGAAGTATCGATCTTATCACTCATAAGAATATTTGTGGCTTCCTGCAGTACATTTATAGAAATGTAGTCCTGATAAGCCTGCATCTCCGCTCCCAGACTGTTGTAAGGTGTTGTCCCGTTCAGTTCCGCCATGATCTCTGCAAGCGCAGCCTCTTTCCTTGCGGAAAAGATCGCATAGACCTCCTGTTCGGTCACACCCGCATCTTCCGTATTGAAATGTGCCTCGTCAATGATCTCGTTGGCGATAAAAGCGTGGTAAGCATCATCTGCCGGTATGATGATCTGACTGGCATCAGACGTTTCACTTGGGTCATAATTCATAACATTCCGTAATTTGGACAGTACGATACCTGCAATTTTTTCTTCCAGGATCTGGTAGGTGTACTCCTGCAGATCTTTGTCGATCGTCAGATAAACATCGTTTCCCGCGCCCTGCTCGGTATAGCTGACTGTATCGGTCACTTTCCCGACACTGTCCACATAAAAGGTCATCTCGCCTTTTTCTCCTTGCAGGACACTGTCCATCGTCTGTTCCAGTCCGGATTTTCCTACAATGTCCGAAAGAGAATACCGCTTCTTTTCGTCTTTGTCCAACGCGTCGTATTCTTCCTGAGAAATCTTTCCGGTGTAGCCGATGATGGATGCGAAATATTTGCTGTCCGTATAACGGCGGAGCGATTCCTCCTCAATATCAATTCCTTCCAGCTTGTCCAGATTCTCCATGATCGCGGCAGCGGTTTCGTCGCTGACGTCGGAAGCCAGTACGGTCGGGATAAATTTCTGGAAACTGTTGAGGCTGATCGCATAACGCATATTCACCAGCTTCAACACATAAGCCGGATCCAGATTCTTTATGTCAATATCGTATCCGTAAGTCTCATCGGTACATAAATAACGGATCAATTCGTCCGGCGTTGCGTTCTTCTGTGCTCCGGTAAGATCATCGGTATAACTTTTACCGTATACATCGGCAATAAAACGAAGACGCTGTGTTTCATTCGTCTGCGTAAACTGGTAATTCCCGGCAGAATCCAATACGATCCCGAAACTGTTGATCACAGAATCTCCGTGAGATTCCACGATCTCGATCACCTGCTCTAAAATCTTGTTTAAGGTTTGATTTTTCTCACTTCCGGAAGCAAGCGTATCTTCAAACGTGACGGAATAAGCAAGCTCGTTGTATGCGAGAAGATTTCCGTTCCGGTCGTAGATATTGCCGCGGGTTCCGGGGATCTCCCGTGTCTTGCGAATCTGCATCTTATAATTTTCCAGATAGTAATCCCCTTTGACGATCTGCAGATAAAACAGACGGCTGATCAAAATGGCGGACAAGATGCAGAATACCAGGATCAATACAAAAAGCCGGGATTCCAGGATCCGGTTTCCGAAGTCTTTGATACGTCTTAAGATTCGATTAAACAAATTTACTTGCACTCCTTTTTTCTTCTGCGTCTAATTTATGGTTGATAAAAAGTATGACCGGATATAACGGCAGTGTCACCGCTATTGTATATATGAGTTCCGGGATGATAATATGACTTAAATAATGTAGAAAATCAAATTCACTCCGAAGCAGGAACATCAAAAGATAGATCACAAGCCCATACACAAATTCACTTGCTGAGATCAGGATCAGCGGCAGTTTGATATCTTCGTCAAAGTACATCTGCTCAAATAATCCGTTCACATAACCGATCGACAGATAAATCAGGGCGTAGAATCCAAGAATATTTCCGAACTGGATATCGATGATCAGTCCGGAAAAAAATCCGATCAGCATCCCCTCTTTTGGTCCGCGCATAAATCCGTATGCTGCGGTCACGATCAGCATCAGATTCGGTTTTATGGATGCAAGAGCAAGATGCGGAAACAACATGCACTGCAAAAGAAAACAGACCAAAACAACGATCGCCGTCACGATCCCGCGTCGTATTTTTATGGATTTCATCGTCTCCTCCTTATTCTGCCGGTGTTCCGGTCATAGCGTCTTTCGTTTTTGTGATAACGAGCACTTCCTGCAGATTTTTAAAATCGACCACCGGGGTAATGTAGCCGGAACGTGTCAGGTTGTTGGAATCAACGCTGACTTCGCTGACATAACCGATCAAAATCCCCTGTAAATATTTGTCGCTGATATAGGAAGTTACGATCTGTTCGCCGATCTCTACGACGTTATCATTATTTTCCATCTGTTCAAAGCGGATCCGTCCGCTGTTGATCAACGACAGATCTCCGCGGATGATGCATTTATCGGATGTGGACAATACCATTCCGCTGACATTACTGGAATCGTCGATGATCGAGCGTACGGTCGCCCATGTCGGACCGACCTGCGTTACGATCCCGACAAGCCCGTTCCCGGCAATGACGTTCATATCGACTTCTATGCCGTCTTTACTTCCTTTGTCGATCGTAAAGGTGCTGAACCAGTTGCCGGAATCTTTGCCGATCACATGAGCGGCAACCTTTTCATATTCCGCATAATTCTGATCCAGTTTGTACAATTCCTGAAGCCGTTCCAATTCGTACTTGTCTTCCTGAAGATTGTTGTTCTCGATCAGAAGTTCGTCAACCTGCGCCTGCAGCGTTTCGTTCTCTTTTTGTACCTGCTTGAGTGTCTGGAAGTTATCGCTCATGTCTCCCATCCACTCTCCGATCCGGCTGATCCCTTTCTGCATCGGAATGACAGTCAGATTGGCAGCGACTTTAAACGGTCCGGTGACCTTTCCGGAAAATACGGAAAGCAGCATCAAAAGGACACAGAGCAAAGACAGACCGAACAGCCAATATTTATTTGTCTGGGATGTTTGATTCTTTTTTTTCATATTATCTCAACCACCTGTAATCTTCGTCTAACATGGAATATGTCAGCTTTTTGTAAATATGTTTATCCTGTGCGATGGCACGAAGACCTTTTACCGCGCAGAGTTCCGGTTCTTCAGCAACGGCGACGGGAAGTCCCGTGCTTTCCTGCAGATAGGTCGAAAGACCTTTCAAATTAGCAAGACCGCCGGTCAGGAAGATCCCGTTTTCCCGGATTCCCTTTCGCACATCCGGCGGCGTCCGCTCATACATGACGCGGATTGCTTCGGTGCATTCCTCCAACGGTTCTTTCATTGCGGCGCGTACCAGACTGATCGGAATTTTCTTCGTATTGGGAACTCCAAAGATCAGGTCGCGACCGGAAACCGAAAGCGAGGCGCTATCTTCCTGTGTAAAAATACCGAACTCTTTCCGGAGAGATTCGGCAGTTGTCCGACCAATTAAAAAGTCCTTGCTGTGACGGACAAGATGGATGATCGCCTGATCGAATTGTTCTCCTCCGATCTTTAAAAGCCGGTTGAGCACCATACCGCCGAAAGCAAGTACCGAAAGTTCCGTCGTGCCTCCGCCGATATTGACAACCATCACGCCGGGCGTTTCATCCACAGGGAGACCGGCTCCGACACCGTCCGCCAATCCGCGTTCTACAATACGCACAGACTTCGCGCGGGCGGAAGAATGAGAAACAAGATCATAAAACGCACGTTTTTCTACTTCTGTCACATCGGTTGGTACTGCGACCAGATATTCCGCCCCTCTGGAAAACTGGCGCTCTTTTTTGAGCAGATTTTCCAGCAGATACTGCATATCATCGAAATGAGCGATGACTCCGCCCTGCATCGGAAATACGACCTGAATATTGTCCGGCGCTTTTTCATACATGGCAAACGCATCGTCCCCGGAGGCAAAAACGGTTGTATTGTCCTTCATCGCAATGACATTTTTTTCTTTCCAGATTTCATTTTTTTTCAGATCAAATACTTTGATCTCGTATGTACCGAGATCAAGCCCATAGACATTTCTTCCTATCACTGAATAACCCCTTCTTCCCGCAGGCTGACATAGCGGTTGTCTCCGATGATGATATGATCCAGAAGTTCGATCCCGATCATCTCCCCTGCATCATGGATCCGCTGTGTCACCAGAATATCTTCCCGGCTCGGTGACGGATCACCGCTGGGATGATTGTGCAGCAAAATAATATAGACTGCATTTTTCTGCAGTGCCTCTACGAACAATTCGCGCGGCGAAACAATGGAAGCATTTACGGTCCCTTTTGAAATATCTGACTCCCCGATCAGCCTTGATTTCGTGTTCAGAAGCAGAAGCTTCATGCTCTCCCGCTTCTGATGCCGCATATCTTCCATATAATATTGTGCGACTGACGACGGCGTCCTGAAATCCAGTTCGCATCCGGCAGTCGCTTTCGCAAGCCGTTTGGCAAGTTCGGACAGACATAAGATCTGGATCGCCTTTACTTTCCCGATGCCCCGGATCTTCCGTAATTGCTCATACGACCAGTTATGGATATTGAGGATCCCGCCCGGCAGTAACGACGGATACAGAATATGTCTGGCGAGCTGCAATGCGCTCTCCCCTCTTGATCCCGAACGGAGCAAGACGGCAAGCAGCTCGATATCTGTCAGATGTTTCGCACCGAAACGTTCACATTTTTCGTAAGGCCGTTCTTCACTGCAAAGTTCTTTTATCTTTTCCATGCACAAAATCCTGCTGCGCATGACACAATTCAACAACTTATTTTAGCATAATTCAGAAACAGTGTATAGGGCTAGCTTCTTAAAATTTTGTGAACATGTGTGCGAAAAATTCATTTTATGATCCGAAAGGTGCAAATTTTCCGATCAGCGCTTCTGCTGTTTTCATTCCGTCCATTGCGGCGGATGTGATCCCGCCGGCATATCCCGCGCCCTCTCCGCATGGGTAAAGACCGGTGACACTGCTTTTGAACTGTTCATCACGCCATATCCTGACAGGGGAAGACGTCCGGCTCTCCACGCCGGAAAGTACTGCGTCCTCCCGGGCAAATCCATGGATCTTTTGATCCATTCTCTTGATGCCCTCCTCCAGAGAAGCGGCAAGTTCTTCCGGAAAAACAGAACGTACATTGGCGAATTCCCATTGCCCACGGATCTGAGGAACAACCGCGCCCAAAGATTTACTTTGTTCATTTCGGCAGAAATCTCCAAAACACTGTACCGGAACGTTTCCTTTTGCGATCTGATAGGCTTTTTGCTCCAATTCGCGCTGGAATGCTACGCCTGCGAGTGGATGCACCGTATCATTCCCGGTTACTTCTCGGTCTGCGAAGAGTCCTTTTGCAGGAAAATCCTCTGGTGTGACTGTCACAATGACCGCACTGTTTGCATTTTCACCGTCACGGTCATGGTAACTCATTCCATTGACGGCAAGCCGGTCCGGTTCGGAGGATGCATTGACCACATAACCGCCCGGACACATACAGAATGTATAAACGCCGCGACCGTTTTCCAGATTTTCCGTCAGTTTATACGCCGCAGCCGGAAGTTTGTCAGCCATCTGTGCGCCATACTGGGATTCCTGGATCATTTGCTGCGGATGTTCGATCCGCACGCCCACTGCGAACGATTTTGTCTGCATCAAAATGTTATGATCGTACAGCATCTGAAACGTATCCCTCGCACTGTGTCCGATCGCGAGCACGGCAATTTCTGTGTCCAACTGTTCGGTTCCATTGATAAGAATGCCTCGGAGCTGATTTCCATCGATCATCAAGTCTGTCACCTTGCTGTGAAAACGGACTTCTCCGCCAAGCCGGACGATTTCTTTGCGCATCGCCGGGATCACTTCAGAAAGCACATCGGTTCCGATATGTGGTTTCTGTTCGTAAAGGATCTGTTCCGGCGCACCGAATCGTACAAACGTTTCCAGGACAAAGCGGTTCCGTCCGCACTTATCTTTTACAAGTGTATTCAATTTCCCGTCGGAAAATGTGCCTGCTCCGCCCTCGCCGAACTGTACGTTGGATTCGGGTTTTAAAGCGCCTGTTATCCAAAAGGCGTTCACATCCTGCATCCGTTCTTCCACAGAAGCGCCCCGTTCCAGCAGAACGGGACGGTACCCCTCTCTCGCCAGTAAATAGGCGCAAAACAATCCGGCGGGACCGGCACCGATGATGACCGGACGGTGATGCAAAGATTCTGCTCCGTGTGCCGGTGTTTCGTACCGGGTCGGAGTAATCTTCTGTACTTTATTTTTCAGACGTTTTAAAAGCTTTTCTTCCCGCAGTGTTTTTACATCGATCGTATAAACATAAAAAATCTGCGGCTTTTTCCGTGCATCAACGGAGCGGCGGAATATCTGAAATCCGAGAAGCTCCTCTTCCGAAATGTGAAGCAGATGCAGTACTGCCTGCTTTAAGTCGGACTTGGAGTGTCCGACAGGTAATTTTAGCTGATTGATTCTAAGCATCGTATTTTCTTATTCTCCTTTTCCGGACTTCCGGCGCTTTTTCCCGCAACATAGCCGCTGGACCACGCCCACTGCAGATTATATCCGCCGCAGATCCCGTCCACATCCAGAAGTTCTCCGGCAAAATAGATTCCCGGTACATAGCGTGATTCCATGGTTTCCGGATCCACTTCTCTCGTATCGACTCCGCCGCGGCAGATCTGTGCCTGTTCATATGCATTCGTTTTTGTGATCGTCGTCTCAAAATGTTGGATCAAATGCACCAGTTTCCAGATATCTTCATCCGAAAGACATCGGACAGCGTTCGTCAGATCCAGCCGGCTCAGGCGCAGTAAAAGATCCCCCAGTTTGTTCGGAAACAGACCAACCAAAAAAGTATTTAGTGTTTTTTCCGGTCGTGTGGAAATCCGTTCCTTTAAGAAAGCAAAACAAGTATTTTCAAAAATGTCGGGCATGAAATTCAAAACCGCTTTGACCGGCTTCTTTTCGTAGAGCGCTTTTGCCGCAAAACGGCTGACCTGAAAAACCGGGATCCCGGAAATCCCATAATTCGTCAATTGGATTTCTCCGGTATCTTCGGCAAGTTTCTGCTCTCCTACATAAAGTGTCACCCTGCCCTGCACGCGGATCCCGGCGATTTCCTTGTAAAAGGATTCGGCGCAGTGAAGCTGTACCAGCGCCGGAAGAACCGGAATGATCGAATGCCCAAGAGATTTGGCAAGATCATATCCGCTGCCATCCGATCCGGAAATATTGGATGCTTTTGATCCTGCAGCGAGGATCACGGCATCACAAGTCCATGTATTTTGCGTTGTTTTTATGGAAACCGGATGATTCTTTTTTGTTTTTTTTCTATCGCTTTTGTCTTTGGTTCCTCTTTTTTCTTCCGGCTCGGCAGTCTCTGTTCTGACTCGGAAACCGTGTTTGTGAGGAATGATTTCCTGACAGGTCGTATTGCATCGGATCTGGATCGAGAGCCGTTCACATTCCATGACCAAAGCATCTGCCACAGCCTGTGCCTGATCGGAATTGGGATAAAGATAGCCGTTCCTCTCCTTTGGGCAGATGCCAAGATCGCGCAAAAATCCTACGGTCTTTTGCTCGTCGAACTGCCGGATGACCTGCCAGGGAAATTGCGGATCATCTGAGCGGTAACAAGATGGGGTCTGGACAAAATTGGTATAGTTGCAGCGACCGTTCCCGGTGGAAAGTATTTTTTTCCCCGGAAATGCATTCTGTTCGATGATAGTAACTTTTGCACCGTTTGCAGATGCAGCGATGGCGGCCATCATTCCCGATGCACCGCCTCCGATAACGATAATGTTTTTCATATTGCCCGCTCCAGTTGTTCTTTCGTGACGATCCCGGCATTTAAAAGCTGCTGCAAGGAGCGCAGGATTCCGAGCTTTGCATGCGGCCATGTAAGGCCTCCCTGAAAGTAAACCGCATACGGTTCTTTGATCGGACCGTCTGCACTTAATTCAATCGAGGATCCCTGCACAAATGCGCCGGCCGCCATGATCACATCACTGTCATACCCCGGCATCGCCCACGGTTCCGGCGTCACATAACTGTCCACCGGCGCAGCCGCCTGGATTCCCTGACAAAATGCGACCACCCCCTCCGGCGTGCCAAGCGTGACTGCCTGAATGATATCGTGACGGGATTCCCTGCCGTTCGGGATCACATCAAATCCGAGACGTTCGTACAGATTGGCTGCAAATACGGCGCCTTTTAATGCGCTGCATACAACCGTCGGAGCGAGGAAAAATCCCTGATAAAAGGACTGCATAACGCCGAGCGATGCTCCGACTTCTTTTCCGAGTCCCGGAGAAGTCAGACGATAGGCGCAGTTTTCGATCAGATCCGCTCTTCCTGCAACATAGCCTCCGATCGGCGCAAGACCGCCGCCCGGATTCTTGATCAGCGATCCGACGATCAGATCCGCTCCGACGTCGCTGGGCTCGATCGGTTCGACAAATTCACCGTAGCAGTTGTCAACCATGCAGATCACATCCGGTTTGATCTTTTTGATAAATGCGATCAGCTCCCCGATTTTCTCCACAGAATAACTCGGGCGTGTCTGATAGCCTTTGGATCGTTGGATCGTCACCAGTTTTGTCTTCTCGTTTAATGCTTTTTCGATCGCCGGATAATCAAAATACCCGTCTTCCAGAAGATCTACCTGCCGGTAGGTCACTCCATATTCCGCAAGAGAACCGTTAGATGGGCGGATACCGATCACTTCCTCCAACGTATCATATGGTTTCCCTACCGGCGAAAGTAATTCATCCCCCGGACGTAAATTTGCGGAAAGCGCAAGCGCCAGCGCGTGAGTTCCGCAAGTGATCTGTGGACGGACCAATGCGGCTTCCGTATGAAAGGTATCCGCGTATACCTGTTCCAATGTATCCCGTCCCATATCATTGTATCCATATCCGCTTGCGTATTGAAAGCATCCCTCGCTGACTTTATTTTTCTGCATCGCATGAATGACTTTCAGCTGATTATATTCTGCTGTTTTATCAAATGTATCAAATCGGTCTTTTAATTCCTGTTCCAGTTTCTCTCCTGCCTGGAGAACTTCTGCTGAAATTCCGAGATCCTGATAGATCATTTCCATATTCATATCGTAGTTTCCTCTTTCTTTTCTCTATACTCTGTTTCTCTATGTTCTGTTTTTTGGGCTCTGTTTCTCTGCGCTTTGTCGGGCAGAGTACTTTTTGTATAGCCGCTATGCAAGTATATGGTTTATCGCATACTTTCAAGCACGCCGCGCTCTTTCAGATGTTCGAGCATCGCATTTAAAATTGCGGTCTCATCGTAATGAAAATCCGGCTTGTTTAACCAGATCACATCCCGTTCCCGTTTGAACCAGGTAAGCTGCCGCTTTGCAAAATGTCTTGTGTCGCGTTTTAAGATCCGCACCGCTTCTTCCAATGGACAGATCCCGTCCAGATGATCCAGCATTTCTTTATATCCAAGCCCCTGCATGGAAACCATTTTCTTATGATAGCCCATGTCTTTTAACAGCTGTACTTCTTCCAACAGCCCCTCGTCCATCATCTGATCGACGCGTTTATCGATGCGCCGATACAGGTTTGCCCGGTCGTCATTTAATACGAAGTAAGCAAAGCAATACGGAGATTCTTTCTGCCGCTGTTCTTCGTTATGAGCAGAAATAGGCTGCCCGGTCAGATGGAAATATTCCAGCGCCCGGATGACACGTTTTACATTGTGCGCGTGGATTTCTTCCGCAGATTTTGGATCCACTTCCTTTAATCGGGCATGGAGTGTCTCTGCGCCCTGCTCCTGCGCCAGTGCTTCCAGTTCTTTTCGATACGCTGGATCTCCGTCATTTTCTGTAAAATCAATATCGTAAAGTACCGCCTGAATGTAGAATCCGGTGCCTCCGACAAGGATCGGGATGCGTCCGCGCCCATAAATCTCTTCCATCGCCTGTTTGGCAAGCTGTTGGAAACGAACAACATGAAATTCTTCATCCGGTTCTAAAATATCGATCAAATGATGGCGGATCCCCTCCATTTCTTCCGCACGGATTTTCGCGGAGCCGATATCCATATGCCGGTATACCTGCATGGAATCCGCAGAGATGATCTCTCCGTTCACCGCTTTCGCAAGATTGATCGAAGCGCTCGTCTTCCCTACGGCAGTCGGTCCGGTCAATATAATCAATGGTCGTTTCATAGCTGCTTACTCCTATACGATTCGTTTAAATTTCTTTTCCAGCTCTCTCTTGGACATAGCGATGATCGTCGGACGTCCGTGTGGACAATGATATGGATTATCCAAAAGAAGCAGTTCTCCGATCAATGTGTCTACTTCCCGCGCAGACAGTCGGTTGTTTCCTTTCACTGCCGCTTTGCATGACATGGAAGCCACTTTTTCATCGATCAGCTCCGGTGTCATACTTGTATTCAATCCGTCCGACAATGCGTCCAGCATTTCCAGAAGCAGTTCCTTTTTTGCGATTCCGAATAAATTTGCCGGAACCGCACGGACTGCGTAAGCTTCGCCGCCGAATTCTTCGATTTCAAATCCAAGCTGGGCAAAGCGGTCTTTATGTGTATTTAAAACTTCCGCTTCCTGCATCGAAAGATTCAGTATGATCGGCGGACTTAAATACTGGGAAGTAAATTCACGGGTCTTCATTTCTTTCAGCGTCCGCTCATAAAGTACCCGCTCATGTGCGGCATGCTGATCAATGATATAAAGATTGTCATGAAACTGTACCAGCCAGTATGTATCAAAGACCTGACCGATCAGACGGTATTCCGCGCGGATTTCCCGCTTCAGCAGATTTTCCTCAAAAAGATCCAGCTGTTTCGGCGGCTTTTGCTCCACTGTGTAATTGCCGTTTTCTTTTAACTGCTCCGGCGGTGTCTGCATCCGGGGAGTAATCTCCCTTTGCAGAGGAGAAGCCTTTTGCAAAACAGTCTCCGCTTCTTTGACGGCATTTTTGATCCGATCTTCCTGTCCTTGATCTCCGGAACGGAAAATCGCACTTTTCCCTGTGATCTCCGCCGATGAACTGCGATTGTGGTAAGACATGACACGTTCCCGCATCTTCCGGATAAAATAATCCTCATCTTTTGTTTCCGGTTCTGCTTTTGCGGAGGATTGCACCGGGGATTGTACAGATGAATGTATCCTTGTATTCGCCGTATCTTCCGAAGCGGTGCTGTCAGTATCCGGCAGGGAAATTGGTCTGGAAACAGGCGCTGCACTCTGTCCGGAGCCCGACTTCGGTTTGAGCAGAAACGGACTTGGACTCTGCTCTTTCGCTTTTTCCGGCTGTTTTGGCTCCGGCAGCGTAACCTGAGGAATCAGTTCCTGATCCAAAAGTCTGCGGTGGATTGCCTCAAACACGGCATCATACACTGCCTGTTGTTTCTGAAAGCGAAGTTCCATCTTGGTTGGATGGACGTTGACGTCCACAGTCTCTCCGTCCACAAGAAAATGCAGGACAAAAAACGGAAATTTGTGCTGCATCATAAAATCTTTATAGGCGTCTTCCGCCGCTTTGGAAATAACGGCGCTCTTCACATAGCGCCCGTTTACAAATATATTTTCAAAATTTCGGTTGCCGCGTGTGATGATCGGTTTCCCGATAAAGCCGCGGATGCCGATCCCGTTTTTCTCATAATCCAGTTCCAGTATATTTGCCGCAGTTTCTCTTCCGTAAATGCTGTAAATCACTTCTTTTAATTTCCCGCTGCCGGACGTGCGCAGCTTTTCCTGCCCGTTATTCACAAAACGGATCGCCACTTCCGGGTGGGAAAGTGCCAGCCGGGTGAGCAGATCCTGAACATGTCCGGCTTCCGTCATAGGCGTTTTCAAAAATTTTCTCCTTGCCGGAACGTTATAGAATAACTGCCGGACAAGAAACGTAGTTCCGTCCGACGCGCCGGTATCTTCCATAGAAATTTCTTTTCCGCCCTCGATCACATAACGCGTACCGAATGTATCTTCCTTTGGTTTTGTGATCAGTTCCACTTTTGTCACGGCAGCAATGCTTGAGAGGGCTTCGCCACGGAAACCAAGGGACGAGATATGCATCAGATCGTCCACGCTTTCAATCTTACTTGTGGAATGCCGCAGAAATGCATTGTGGATATCTTCCCGTTCGATACCGCTTCCGTTGTCCGAAATCCGGATCAATGTGATCCCGCCGTCTTCAATTTCTATTGTGACGGAATCTGCCCCGGCGTCGATCGCATTTTCTGTCAGTTCCTTGACAATAGATGCCGGTCGTTCAATGACTTCTCCGGCCGCGATCTTATCGATCGTAATCTGATCTAATACCTTGATATGCGCCATAGCGCGCCTCCTTTTCTACATCGACACTGTTAAGACATTACCAACGATTTTTCAACTTATTCTGCAGACGATAGATCGTATTGAGTGCGTCGACCGGTGTCAGGTTTCCGACGTCAATATTTTTTAATTCTTCCAATACATCGTCGTCTTTTACCGTGTCAAATAATGAAAACTGCGCCAGATCCATTTCGTCGTATTTCTTTGGTTTTGCTTTTTTCTTTGCGCCGGAATCTTTTCCTCCGACAGCGATCTCGCTGACGCGGATCGTAATGTCTTCGTTGACCAGTTCTTCCACGATTTCCTTGGCACGGTCGATCACAAGATCCGGGACGCCGGCCAGTTTGGCAACCTGGATACCATAACTCTTATCGGCTCCGCCTTTGACAATCTTCCGCAAAAATACAATGTCGTCTCCTTTTTCTTTGACAGCAATGCAGTAATTGTTGACATTGTCAATTTTCCCCTCCAACTCGGTCAATTCATGATAATGTGTCGCGAACAATGTCTTAGCGCCGAGTAATTTGGAATCGCTGATATATTCCACAACCGCCCATGCGATCGAAAGTCCGTCGAACGTACTTGTTCCGCGTCCGATCTCATCAAGGATCAAAAGACTTTTTGACGTTGCATTTCTTAAGATATTGGCAACTTCTGTCATCTCTACCATGAACGTACTCTGTCCGGATGCAAGGTCGTCGGACGCTCCGACTCTTGTAAAGATCCGGTCCACCAGCCCGATATCCGCTCCTGACGCCGGAACGAAAGAACCGATCTGCGCCATAAGCACAATAAGCGCCGCCTGCCGCATATAAGTAGATTTTCCTGCCATATTCGGTCCGGTAATGATGGAAACACGCTGTTTTTTATCGTCCAGAAACGTATCGTTGCAGATAAATGTCCCGTTCGGGATCATCTGCTCCACAACCGGATGCCGTCCGTCTTTGATGTCGATCCTTCCGGATTCATTGATCTTCGGACGGACATAATTATTCCGCTCTGCCACAAGTGCGAGGGAAGAAAAGACGTCAAGCGAAGCGATCGCCTTTGCAGTTGTTTGGATCCGTTTGACTTCCGCCGCGATCGTATCGCGGATCGTGCAGTACAATTCGTATTCCAGTGCATATAATTTATCTTCCGCGCCGAGGATCGTATCTTCCAGTTCTTTCAGTTCGGGCGTGATATAACGCTCTGCATTGGCAAGCGTCTGCTTCCTTGTGTAATAATCCGGAACCAGCTCTTTATAAGAATTGGTCACTTCCAGATAATAACCGAAAACTTTATTGTATTTGATCCTTAATGTCTTGATACCGGTTTTTTCCCGCTCGTCCTGTTCCAGTTTTGCCAGCCAGTCTTTGCCCTCGGATTTGGCACGGCGCAGCGTATCAACTTCTTCGTTGTAACCGTCACGGATAATGCCCCCCTCTTTCATCGCCAGAGGCGGCTCATCGGCAATTGCATTCTGTACAAGGGTACAGAGATCTTCGAGAGGATCCAGTTCCGCATAAATATCTTTCAACAGAGAGGATTCCATCTCTTCCAATAAATAGCGGATCGGCGGAAGCATGGACAGAGAACCGGCAAATGCAGTCAGATCCCGCGGATTGGCAGTTCCGTATGTAATGCGGGTGATCAGACGTTCCAGATCATATACCGGAGAAAGGTACTCACGGATCTCTTCCCTTGAGATCGCGGACTGCTTTAATTCTTCCACCGCATCCAGCCGTCTTAAAATTTCCTGCTTTTCGATCAGCGGCTGTTCGATGAATTTCCGGAGCATACGCGCTCCCATCGCTGTTTTTGTTTTATCCAATACCCAGAGAAGAGATCCTCTTTTCTGCTTTTCACGCAATGTTTCGCACAATTCCAGATTTCTGCGCGTGGAACTGTCCAGCATCATATATTTTCCGGTCGTATACGGTGTGATCCGCGTCATATGCGACAGATCATTTTTCTGCGTTTCCAGCAGATATTGGAGCAATGCGCCTGCACTCAAAACGCCGCAGTCGTAATCGGAAAGTCCAAGACCGGCAAGGGATGAGACTTTAAAATGTTCCATCAGTTTCTCACGGCACGCCGTGTCGTCAAAGTACCAGGATTCCAACGAATATACAGCCATATGAAACCGTTCTTTCAAGTCTTCGAGATCCAGTCCGCTCATATAGAATGCTTCATTGCAAATGATCTCCGACGGCATAAAACGGTAGATTTCGTCTTTTAATTTTCCGCCGTCAGGAAGTTCCGTCACAAAATAATCTCCGGTCGTGATATCCGCAACGGAGACACCGTAGCGGTCTGCAATGTATACGATACACATAATATAATTGTTCTTTGTCTCATCGATGGCCTGAGCGTCCAGGATCGTTCCGGGCGTGACGATCCTTGTCACTTCCCTCTTCACAAGCCCTTTTGCCTGTTTCGGATCTTCCACCTGATCGCAGATCGCAACTTTATATCCTTTGGCGACCAGCCGGGTCAGATAACCGTCAACCGCATGATACGGAACGCCGCACATGGGAGCCCGCTCTTCCTGCCCGCAGCTCTTTCCGGTCAAAGTGATCTCCAGCTCTCTTGATACCGTGATGGCATCGTCGAAAAACATCTCATAAAAATCGCCGAGACGATAGAATAAGATGCAGTCTTTATATTGTTCTTTCGTTTCCAGATATTTTTGCATCATCGGAGTAAATGTACCATTCATATGTTAATCTCCATATTTATCTAAGAATCACACATTCGCATTTTAAGCGTGTTTTTAATCATAGCAAATTTTAGAAATCTTTTCAAGCAGACCCAAAATAAAACCGGCGGTCAAATCTGACTGCCGGTACTGTAGTGCGCCTTGCGGCGCACGTCGCTAAAGGGTGCAAGTCCCTAATCCACCCTAGTAGTGGGAAGGATACAGCCAAGACCAAGGGTGTCGTGAGCAATCACGAATCTGAAGGAAGGTGGAGGCAAATCTCTGGTCTGACGAACAGAAATCACATGAGGCTATAGTTAAGGATAAGGTTGCTATACAAACTAAAGTCCAATAACTACTCGGGATTAATTATAGTAGATGTGGCAGATATATGGAGAGAAAGTGACGTGTGGTACCAAGGGAGGTCTCGTCAGCGGATGGAAACAGAGTATGAAATCCGTCAGTAACAACGAATGGCGAGAAGTCAGCAGAAGCCATAGTAAACCAGTGGTTGCAAACACTGGCGAAGGGCTGAACTTTAGGAGACACAAGCAATGAATGTAACTGAAAGTAGATTTAAGAACAGACAACTTCATATGGAAGACTATCTGCAAATGGTATCTGCGGAACAGAAAGAGTATGCAGAAGTGTTCGACTACTCTAAGATTACTGAAAAGAGCGGTGTCATCACAGACTATTGGACGAACAATCTTCTGGACTTGATTTTGCGAAAAGATAACCTTAACAAAGCTTATAAGCAAGTCAAGAAAAACAAGGGAAAAGGCGGAATCGATGGTATGCAGGTGGATGAACTTCTGCCCTTCCTTAGAGAAAACCAGGAAACCTTAATCCAAGAGATAAGGGAAGGCAAATACAAGCCGAACCCGGTTCGAAGGGTAGAGATACCCAAAGAAACAAAAGGCGAGTTTCGAAAGCTGGGAGTACCTACTGTTGTCGATAGAGTAATTCAACAGGCAATAACACAGGAACTCTCACCAATCTTCGAGGAGCAATTCTCGGAAAACAGCTTTGGTTTTAGACCGAAAAGAGGGGCACATGATGCCCTTAGACAGTGCCAAAAGAACGTAAATGAGGGCTATGTATATGTAGTGGATATGGACTTGGAAAAGTTCTTTGATACCAGTATGCCAAAGTAAGCTGATTGAGGTATTGTCACGAACCATCAAGGACGGCAGAGTGATTTCATTGATACACCAATACCTGAATGCAGGAGTTATAGCAAATGGGAAGTTTGAGCGTACAGAAATCGGAATGCCACAAGGGGGACCATTGAGTCCGTTACTCAGCAACGTAATGCTAAACGAGATGGACAAGGAACTTGAGCGCAGAGGACATAGATTTGTCCGTTATGCAGACGACTGTATGATATTCTGTAAGAGCAGAAAGAGTGCAGAAAGAACCTTGAAAAACATTATTCCGTTTATAGAAGGAAAGCTATTCTTAAAGGTAAACAGGAAGAAAACAGAGGTGGCTCACATCAGCAATGTCAAGTATCTCGGTTATACTTTTTATAGATATAAAAGCAAATGTAGATTCAGAGTGCATCAAAAATCAGTAGCCAAAATGAAAAATAAAATCAGAGAACTTACTGATAGAAATAAAGGCATTAGCAATGCGGTACGAGAAAAAGTAGAAAAGGTTATTGGAGAATGGCGAAAGTCTTGAACCAAATCTTTTCAAAGAAAATAATAGCCAAGCTAGGTTATACATCCATGCTTGACTATTATCTAGTAGTTTGTGAAAACTAAGGAACCGCCTAGTACTGAACGGTATGCTAGGTGGTGTGAGAGGTCGGCTAATCAATTAATGATTAGCCTCCTACTCGATCTATTTCAATCAACATGAATTCATTCTTCTACCATCTTCACCTTTATCTGATACGATTTCTTTGCTCCCGGCTTCAGGAACTTCAACATCCCCGTCTTCCGCATTACATTGCGTCCGTCCGGATAACAGTTCCCGCATTCCAGTCCGAGCACATAATCCCGTACGCCCATCATCTTCCACTCTACAAATCCATCCAGTTCTTTTGCATCAAAACGGATTTCCAATCCGATGCCAAGCTTGGGCTGAAAGATGGATGCTTTGCCGTTCTCGTCGGCAAATCGATGATAGTAACACCGCTCCTGATATCCTGCCTGTGGTTTTTCCATTCGCATCCAGTTTGCAATATCTGCCTCAGCATGAGCATCTCTTGCCCGTACCTCTGCCGCATGAATCGTGACGATACTATCCTCGTCCAACAGTGGATATCCCATATTCATATGATAAAGGATCTCCAACGGTTCCGTTTTATCTCCGGTATTTTCTATCGTATCGCAGATATAAAATACATTTTCGGTTTTGGAGACCTTGATTTCCCGGTTCAGACGAAGCTTTCTTCCGAAAATTACCTCATCCTTTACAAGCACATGTATCCGAAGCTCTTCCTCTGTCTCATCCCAGTATGTATACTCCGCCGGTTGGTTTGCGATCGTACCGTGCAGCGGAAGTTCTTCTTCCTCATCAACACATGGTGATCCCACGGCTGATAGTCCGCATGTAGTCAGATATCCCGCCGTAAATGATTTCAGCCAATTTGAGCCCGTTGACTCATAATATGCCGGAGCTACATATCCGCAAGGGGACAGATAGCTCATATTGATTCCTTTGAACCGAAGTCTGGATATATCTCCTGCGCGATCCGGAGTGATTGTCAATCCCAGTCCCTTTCCGTTATTTACTTCGATCAGCCTCATACCATCGCCTTTGCCGCCTATCAGACGATGTTCTTCGATCCCGCCTGTCTGCGAATCATGTCCGATATATGGATTCATTTGCCTCACCTCACCTTATTTTCTCATCGCAAAGATTTCCATTGCCTTTTTACAATTTTCTTTCATCGCCGCAGTTCCCCATTGTACAATATCGTGATACATTATCGGTATGTCTTTTGCACTTTCGACCAGAGAATAGCAGTATTTATATTTTTTTCCGTTTTTTTCCACAGGAATACATCCCATGTGGAACTGACTGGCAATCTCTTCTCCCCCGGCGATCGCCATATAGGTGTAATAGTTCACCTTCCGAACACCGCTTTCGATCGCTGTTCGGAATTCCTCCGGACTGACACCGGAACCGCCGTGCATTACAACCGGAATGTTTATTTTTTTTCGCACATTTCGCACAACATCAAAATCCAGCTTCGGCTTGGTGATATACACGCCATGTGTCGTTCCGAAAGAACATGCAAGCGCATCGATTCCTGTTGCTTCCACAAATTCCTTTGCCAGATCCGGATCAGTATATATCTTGTCCGGATCTGCTCCGGCTCCGGCGCTTCCGGCCCCTGTTTCCCGTTTTCCCATACAGCCGATTTCCGCTTCCACGGATGCGCCGGTCTGCTTCGCAAAGGATACGACCATCTGCGTATTCGCTGTATTTTCTTCAAACGGAAGCACAGAACCATCATACATCACGGATGTAAATCCGATATTCAATGCTTTGCATACATAATCCAGCGTCTCACCATGATCAAGATGTACACATACCGGTACTTTTGCTTTTTTTGCCAGTTCCAGCATGATCGGTCCGATGATCTCGATCGGCATGATTTCTTCATGTACCTCTGCATGTTGGATGATCACCGGCACGTTCAGTTCTTCCGCTGCTCCGATCACCGCCATAACGGATTCCAGATTTGGTGTGTTAAAGGATCCCACCGCACACTTTCTCGCTTCACACAAATTTAAAATCTGCTTTAATGTTACTAACATATTCGATCTCTCCTGTTTTTATATTCCTACCCTACTAGTGGACGTACTGCCCGATATAGTTCTCTGTATCTTCTGTAAATGTTTGCATATTGCTCTGTCATCTCCGGATTCGGTTCATAGGTCTTTGTTTCTCTGACCATATGCGCTGCCGCATCCTCCAGATTCTGAAAACAGCCGACTGCGATTCCTGTCAGCATCGCGCTTCCTACTGTTCCGGCATCGGCTGTTTTCAGCGCCGTGATCGGAACATTCAGTGCATCTGCTTTCATCTGCATCCATAGTTCGGATTTCGCGCCGCCTCCGGTCGCGTGCAGCTTTGTAAAATGTACCCCCGAATCTTCCAGACATTCCATATTCAGCATCATTTCGTACACAACACCTTCCATGCATGCCCGATAGATCTCACCTACGGAACTGTCTGTTGTAAGCCCTGCGATCACCCCTTTGGAACCGGTATCCATATACGGGGTCGCTGCTCCCGCAAAATGAGGAAGTACGAGAAGTCCGGTCGGTGCTTCTGCTTTCATCTTATTTTCCCGAAAATATTCTTGTTCCAGATATGCATTCACCGAGATGCCGGATTCTCTCGCCAGTTCTTTTTCTTTTTTTGCCAGTGTATCCACACACCACTGGATTAACGCGCCGCCTGTATAAGAAAAGGCGTAGGCTACATATTTCCCCGGAATCACATAGGGAACAACCGCATAATTGCCCTCGTACATCGTCTCCAGTTCCGGAAGTTCGTCATAAACAGGCGTAATACACTCTACCGTTCCTGCGCCGTCAACCGCCTTATCCGAGTTATACACACCGGAGCCGACTGCTGCCGCCACCTGATCGTGGCTGATCGATATGATCTGCGTATCTGCCGGCAGTCCGGTTGCTTCTGCGATTTCTGTCCGGATGTGTCCTGCCGAAGTTCCCGTCGGCACTGCTTTTGACATCAGATTCCTATCAATTCCCGCCAGTTCAAATATCTCTCTGCTCCATTGCAGACTCGTGATATCAAACGCCATAGTTCTGGTCGCAAGTGAGTAATCAATCTGCGCCTTTCCGGTCAGCCCGAACACAACATAATCTTCCATAAGGAAAATATGTTTTGCCTGCGCATAAATCTCCGGTCTGTGTTTTTTCATCCACATCATTTTTGAGATACTGTACATCTCATGCGGCTTCAGCCCTGTAATGGACGCGATTGTCTTACCACCCATTTTCTCTGTCAGAACGTTACATTCCTCTGCGCCTCTCGGATCGGTATAAAGCATTGCCCGATGCAGAGGTTTTCCCTGCTCATCTGTCATTACAAATGTTTCTCCGAAGCTTGTCACGCCGATTCCTGCGATATCGTGATACTTTGCCGCGATTTCCTTGATTACTTTCAGAACTGCCTGCATGATATTCGCCGCATCGATTTCATGCTCGCTTACGCCTCTGCTTACTGGATAATCCTGATAGGCTTTGTCCAGATAATTGCCTTTCTCATCAAACATCGTGATCTTACATCCGGTCGTTCCGATATCTAATCCTGCTATCTTCATTTCCATCATCCTTTTTCATATATGCGAACGATTCTGTATCGATACGCTCTTTCCTTATTCATCGATATCTACCCAGTCATATCCCAGATATGTAGTAAATGCTTCTTTCAGAATCTCTTTCATATGTCCGACGCCGATCGATGTATGATGCTTAAATCCGCCTCTTGCCAGTTTAATAAGCTTATTCTGCAGATCCGGGATCTCTGCTACGCCGCCGCATCCGAAAAATGCATCTTCGATCGGATCTTCTGTAAACTTTGCTTCACTTGCATATACAAGGATCTTGCCGTCCTTTGTCTGACAATTGGAAATTGTCATATCAAATGGTTTGATCCGTCCCTCATTACATCCCCAGCCTGAACCCGGATCATTCTTTGCAAACATCTTATGCTCGGTTACCGTTCCTTTTCCGGTCATCAATGTCTGCGCAACCGGACCGCAATGGAACAGGATCACCTTGTTCTCATCCTCTCCATAGTTGTTATTCCAATCCAGAACGGTTGTCGGCTGTTCACTGGCCAGATGCATAGCGCGCATGGTCAATGCGGAACACATATCGATTTCACAGGATGCCACAATACCTCTGTCATTTAATTCGCTGAGCAATACGCACGGACATACGCGCATCTCCGTCTCCATTTCGTTCCAGCAGCGAAGTGCCAGTGCATCCAGATGATACTCCTCGATATACTCATCAATCACAACAGAAATTTTTGCCAGTGTCAGCATGTTGCTCTCCGGCACTTTTGTGAAATCACTGTAATCTTTTAAACGTTCGATCTTCGCCAGCACTGCCGCATCATCGTCGGCTTTCTGTCTTACCTTGAAAAATACTTCTGACAGATCGAAAGATTCCACATTGATACCATATTTCTGCATAGTGATTTCATCAAAACGGACCGTCTTAAAAGCAGTTGTTCTTGCCCCGATGCATCCGATATTAAAACGTTTCATTCCATTTACCACACGACAGATCGCTGCAAAATCTTTCAGATTCTGCGCAAATGCTTCCGAAAGCGGATGTACCACATGTGGCTTCATCACGGTAAAAGGAACCTCATACTGTGTAAACACATCCGTTACAGAAAACTTTCCGCAGTACGCGTCTCTTCTGTGTGCAAAATCCATCTTGCCGATCTCATCCGGATATGCCTGCATCAAAATCGGCACTCCTGCATCCTGCAGCGCTGTAATCGCTCCGTTTTCATCCGCAAAGATCGGCATGGAGAAGATCACGCCGTCATACTGTCCTTCGTGCTCCTTGAGCCACTTCGCATAAAGAAGCCCTTCGTCTCTTGTCTCCACACCGCCATAACGGGTCAGTTCCGCATCCATTGCAATGTAGTCATATCCTGCCTCCGTCACCGCCTTGATCATATCCTCCCTTGCACCGTAGATCAATTCTCCCGGCATAAAACCTCTGTTACAAAAACAAAGCGCAAATGTCATTTTTTTCATATTCTGTGTCCTCCTGTTTCACCTTATAATAGTTACCGTTTTCCTACATTTATTGTATAAAATCATATTGGTTCCATATAGAGAGTTTTGTTCTTTTTACTTTGATTTTGTTCGGAGACATGGTAAAATAACAGAAGTTTGAATTGATTGTTTGTTTGAGGAACCGGAGGACTGACCACATGATTTCCACGTTTGACCTGACAAAACTAAATGCTTTATTAAAGGACTTCTATACACTCACACATATTCGCATCACCGTATTTGATGAGACTTTTCGTGAACTGGCTGCTTATCCGGAGCAGATCGCGCCATTTTGCCGTATCATACGTACAGATTCCCATGCAGCCTTGAATTGTAAGATGTGTGACCGGCATGCTTGTGAAACAGCTGCCGGACGGCGCACAGCCTATACATACCGTTGTCATGCCGGACTTACGGAAAGTATCGTTCCACTATATCAGAGCAGCCTATTGATCGGTTATCTTTTTTTCGGACATGTATTTCCATATGAAACACACGAAGACGGCTGGGAGTCGATCGAAGCACTTTGTAAGCTATATCATCTGGATATGGATGCGTTAAAAGCTGCCTGCCGGGAACTGCCGTTAATTTCAAAGGACTTTATCACCTCTGCTTCTCATATTATGCAGGCGGTCGCTTCTTATCTGTGTCTGGAAAGAATGGTCATATTACGTCAAAAGGATCTTCCGGTCCAGATTGACGAATATCTTTCTGCACATTTTACGGATGAGATCGATACTTCCTCCCTTTGTGAATATTTTGGAATCGGCAAGACAACGCTCTATGAAATATCCAAGCAGAACTATGGGGTGGGAATTGCAGAGCACATCCGATTTTTGCGGATAGAAAAGGCAAAGACTCTTCTCACTGAATACCCGCAAATGCGGATCAGTGAGATAGCCTCTGCCTGTGGTTTTAATGATTATAATTATTTTATTACTGTATTTAAGAAATTAGTCGGGATACCTCCAAAACAATACCGCAAATCTTCTTTATAACACATGAAACTGTGGTTTTTCTTCTCCGTATAACCAATAGAGCAAATATGCGGCAAGAAAGATCCCAAGCACACAGAGTCCGGAAAACAAGATCGTAAACGGAAGACAGATCTGCCCGAACAGCTGAAACGGCTGATCCGAATAATCCCATACATTCCACTGCATCCATTTGTTGACAAAGATCCCGGTAATAAATTCTCCGGAGGTCACAAAAACCGTACAGCGAAGCACCTGCTTCCAGAGCGGTGTCTTCCATCCGCCCTGAAGTCCCTGCCAGGCAAAGAACAGAAAGCAGAATCCCCCCAGCAAAAACATAGACCAATGCGAATAACCGCGGAACAAAAGTTCCACGGCATAATAAAGCGTACCGCCTAATGCCCAGCAGAACAGATACTCACTGATTCTCTTCATGAAAAAAACGCCCTCCTGTATATGAAAGATTTGCTTTTGCGTCTCTTTCATAGTGTGGACGTTTTTCTTAAAATTATAGTTGGAAGTTATTACTGTACAGATTCCGTGATCTCACCGATATAATAAAATCCGCGGCATTCTTTTAATGCAACCGGAACGATCTTTCCGATCAGAGAAAGATCTCCCGGAAAATGAACAAGCAGATTATTGCTCATTCTTCCGGTCATCAGATGCGGATCGTGATCGTTTTGCTGTTCCACCAAAACTTCCTGAATGGTATCCTTGTATACACTGCATGTTTCCGCTGAAATTTGCTGTACCTCTTTCAGCAGCCTGTTAAAACGGTCTGTCACAACATCTGCCGGAACCTGATCTTCCATCACGGCAGCAGGAGTTCCCGTACGTTTGGAATACTGGAATGTAAATGCGCTGTCATAGCGGACTTTTTTTACAACATCCATTGTTTCGAGGAAGTCCTCCTCTGTCTCTCCCGGGAATCCGACGATAATATCCGTCGTCAGAGAGATATCCGGTACTGCCCGCCGGATCCGTTCAACCAGATCCAGATATTGTTCCTTTGTATACCGTCGGTTCATTTTCTCCAGGATCCGGGTGCTTCCGGACTGTACCGGAAGATGCAGATGCTTGCAGATTTTTTTAGAACGCCCCATGACCTCGATCAATTCGTCGGACAGGTCTTTCGGATGAGACGTCATAAAGCGGATTCGCTCCAATCCCTCTATCTTTTCAATTTCAGTCAAAAGCTGTGCAAAGGTCATCGGCTCATCTAAATTCTTTCCATATGAATTGACGTTCTGACCAAGCAGCATAACTTCCACCACTCCGTCGGCAACGAGCATCTCGATCTCACGGATGATGTCTTTCGGATTTCGGCTCCGCTCTCTCCCGCGCACATACGGCACGATACAATAACTGCAGAAGTTGTTGCATCCAAACATAATATTGACACCGGATTTGAACGGATATTTCCGCTCACTCGGCAGATCTTCCACGATCTTATCCGTATCTTTCCAGATATCGATCACCATCCGGTTTGATTCCAGCCGTGTAGCGATCAGCTCTGCAAATTTATAAATATTATGCGTTCCGAAAATAAGATCTACGAACCGATAGCTCTTTTTCAGCTTTTCTACCACTTCCGGCTCCTGCATCATACAGCCGCACAGACCGATCAACATATGCGGATTCCGTTTCTTGATCCGGCTTAGCTGACCGAGACGTCCGTATACACGCTGGTTCGCATTTTCCCGGACCGTGCATGTATTGAAGATCACAAAATCCGCTTTTTCTTCCTCTGCTTCTTCCTTGTAGCCGATCTGCTCTAAAATCCCGACCAGTTTTTCAGAATCCCGTGCGTTCATCTGACAACCGAACGTTGTGACACAAAAAGTCAGCGGGTGACCAAGCTGTGCTTCCTGCTTCGCGACAAGCATTCTTGCTTTTTTTATAAAGTAGAACTGACGCGCAGGCTCCTCTGCCGGAGCAGGTTCGTTCAAATCCATTGTTTCCAGAAATTCGTTTATCTTTTGATTCTGATCAGACATGATATTTCTTCCTTTCCGATATGTTTCCATTCGTAAGAATTAATTATAATCGAATCCCGGAGATTTTTCAAATCTTTTTGTATATTTCTAATGCATTCAAATCCTCCTCTGTTTCGCATTCGATCCATCCATCTCTTATCATGGATTTATCTTGACTGTTGGCGGAAAAAATGTATTGTGATAACACGGATTTTAAATTTAATCGATCGCCTTCCAGCGTACAAAAATAAACATCGCCCTTACATGTTTTGATTTTTTTAATAAAATCTATAAAATCTATATTCTCTTTCAATTTCATTCTTAATATTTCCCTTCGTTTATTAATCATCATTAGGTGAGTATTCCATTTTTCCTGCATTATCCCGATACATTCCCGGTGAGATCCCTACCTTTTCCCGAAATACTTTACTGAAATAATTTCTCGTACTAAAATGCATTTCATCACTGATTTCTTGGATGGATTTATTTGTTGTCAAAAGCCATACTTTCGCCAATTCGATTTTGGACTCTTTAATATAATCAGTCAGATGAATGCCCATTTCTTTTTTGAATTTCCGGGTAAGATAATATTCCGTATATCCGGTATATTTTGCAATTTCTTCCAACTCCAATGTACTCAGCAGATTGCGTTGGATATAATCGCAGCATTCCCGGATGGGTTGGGAAATCTGCGGAACCGATTTTGTCTGGTGGACTTTCTCGATAAAAGCATGGATCATTTCCCTGTTGATCACCATCAATTCTGTAACGGTCTGCGCCTGCTCCGCTCTGCTGATATACTCATTTTCCATTGCCTGTGCTGTCTTAACTGCCAATCCCCCTTCCATTGCCGCCCGTGTACAGAGTGCGGAAAAAATAACAACGGTGTTCTTTTCATCCCTGTTTACTTCTTTCGTATGATAATGATTGATCGATACAGAAGCCGGTGGAAGCCATTCCTGTTCTCCTATAACCTGGTTCAATGAAAAATGTATATTTCCTTCTTTGATCGCATTCATAATACATTCTTCCAACAGATTACTTCGTTCATGCCAGATTGAAACCTTTGATTTTACAGAAATATCAGGCGGATCAATCTGCGGTTTCTCTTTTGAATCCGTCTTGTTTATAGGATGCTGATAATTTCTCTTTACATGAACCTCCGGTTCACTTGTAATAATATAATGCAGCATAGAAGTATATTGCTCAAAAACAGACATACTCATGACCGGAACTTTTTTTAGCTTTTGGATCAGATTTTGCTGCATTTGAACTGAAAAATTCATAGAACGCATAGAATCTTCAATGCCTTTTAAGGAAGATTCACCGTTAAAAATCGGTCCCATTAATACGAGAATATTAGGACTGTTCCCTTTCCACGCGTAATCGCAAACCCAGATCAGTCCGATCGGATCGCTCAGATAAATGGGTGTGCTCCGATCTCTGGACGGATCAAGCGCATATTCAAGACATCCACTGTTTTCCAAAAACATTCGAAATTCTTTTTCATAAGGACAGGATGTATAATAAAATTTCCCGCTGATTCCGAAACACCAGATCGGAAGGCGGCAGGCATTATAGATCATTCCCATAAACAAACTTAGATCATGGCATGTTTCATCCCATTTTTTCATGTGAACCCTCCCTAAACTCCAGCATTAAAATGTTTGTTTTATTGTTTTCTATCCGGTAATTTTAACAGCACCGAAAAAACTTCCGGTGCTGCATTTATTATACATCAAATTTTCTTTTTTGTATCGTTATTTTTCTTCCGATGTCTTTTCATCTGTTTCATTTGTTTTTGAAGCATTTGCTTTTTCCAAGTCTGCTGTCTGTTTTCTTTCATCAATGTTGTATTTACGGAAAATAAGAATCATGATCACAAAGATCAACGCCGGTACAACACTTGCAGACAGACGGATCGTCATAAGTGCTGTTCCTGTCTGTGCGGCAGCAGTTCCCGAATATCCTCCAATACTTAACAAAATACCGATCAAAAATCCACCTAATGCACTTCCTACCTTAGATGCAAATCCTGTTACACTTCCCAATGTTCCTTCCATACGAGGTCTTCCGATCGATTCATTATAGTCCGCACAATCTACAATAAACATATTAAAGAGCATTGTAAATGGTACAATCGCAACATTTGTGATCAATCCGGATAAGATAACAAGCGGAAGATTGGATTTCGCAAAAAACATTACCATATATCCAATGATTGAAATCGCAAAACTTCCCATGATCATCTTTTTCATTCCTAATTTCCGTCGCATCATCGGCATGAAAAATGCGAGCGGCAGACCAAGAATTGTAAATACGGCAGTAACACCCATTAATCCTACATTTCCAACGATCCATGTAAAATAGTAAACTCCCACACCTAATCCGGCAACTAAGCTTTGCAAAAGACGTACGATTGATAAATTTACAAAGCCTTGATTTGTTTTGAAAAGAGTTGCAACATCTTTCAAATTCAGTTTTTCTTCTTTGTTATCCGCTTCGTTGTTATATTTTTCTTTGATCGTTAAAATTTGGATCATACCGATCACTGTCATCGGTATAGCAAGCATTCCGATCAAGCGGCTCCACCCAGCCGGTGAGGTTGCCATTTTTGCCATTGCCATCGGGAAGAACATGTTAAAGATAAATCCTGCACCCATTGTAAAGAAGCTACCAAAAGCAACTACTTTTGTCTGCTGCTCCCTTGTCTTGAATGCACGTACCATATAAACTACATTGTTTGCATTTAAGAATGTGGTACATACTGCATTCATAAAGATGTACATTGTAAACAGCCAGATATATTTTGCTACATTGCTGAATCCTGTCGGACAGGAGAACAAGAGCCATGTGGACAGCCATAAGAATAACATAAAGATTTCATACGGTCGTCCTTTTCCCCATCTTGTATTGGTACGGTCAATGATAAATCCAGCAATAACATCCGTAACAGCATCTACAATTTTACTTAATGCAAATATTGCGCCGACAATCGCCGGTTCCAATCCAAGCGTATCTGTACAGTAAATCGTAACAAATCCTATTACAAGTACGGAAATCGCTACGGATACCGAACTGCTCTGCCACAAGAGCAGCCGTCCAAGTCCTACCTTTTTGTCTGCATTCTTTTTCTTCATTGTTTCATCCTCTTTTCCCTTTTTATTTTTCATCCACTGTTTTCAGTGTTATGATTTCTGGTTCCATTCCATCGCTTTTCAAAGTAACTTTGATCGTTCCGGATTCTCTCTTACTTCGGATCACCGCACGAAGTTTTCCTAAATATGTAGTATGATGTTCTTGATCGTACGGCTCTTCATTTTTATGGTACGCACTTCCAAAACCTTGCAGCATTCCCGGACCTTCTATGGATATGGATACCTGATGTTCCGGAAGTAATTTCAACACTCCGTTTGAATCCGTGATCTGAATATCTAAAAAAGCAAAATCTTCCCCATTTGCACTTAATGTCGTACGGTCTGGAATGACAGTAATCTGCGTTTCTTTCTCGGCTGTTTTTACAGAAGTCCGATACAATTCGTTTCCGTCTTCATCATATCCGATTCCGGTAAGGATCCCCGGTTCGTAGATACAGGGAACTTTCCCAAAATAATTTTCTATCTTTGTTTTTCCAACGGATTTTCCGTTAATAAGAATTTCCGCAAATGCAGCATCCGTGTATACATCTACCCATGTTTTTTTGCCTTCGTATCCTTCATACGTCCATCCGTCTACGGTATCCGTCCATCGATAACTGGATACTTTCGGTGCGATTCCTTTATGGATCGGCGGCTGTGACGCCAAATATAATCCTTTTTTTTGATCGTCCCATGCAAACTCATGCAAATGGATCGATGGAAGGATCGTTCCGTTCAGATCGATCACACCTCCATAATTGATCAGCCAAGGATAGTCCTTTCCGGTCATACGCGGATCTTTCCCTTCTGCATCATTCCCTTTCGGCTTCGCTGTTTCTCCCGGATAAGAGATGTTGCAGCAGTTGGCTTCTCCAAGGTGATCCTGCAATGTCCAAATAAAATCTCCGATCAAAAACGGATGTGTTTTTGCATACCGCATTGTATCGACATACATCGTCCCTCTTGTTTCTGTCCCAAGCAGAACTCTCTCCGGATGGAGTTGATGAAGAACATCATATTTATCTTCATAGTAGTTGTATCCCGCAACATCCAAAAACGGATAGAGATTTTTTGTCGCTTCCTCGTCCATTTTTTGATAAGTCGGCGGATAGTTCATATCCTTTTCATCCTCCGGGATATTTGCGGCTGCTCCCATAAAAATTTTCATATAATGATTCCAGTCTGCCGTTTTATTTTCCGGTGACTGCGCCATCCATGCATCTTCGTCTTCTGTCAAATATGGAACTCCGTCCAAATATTCCCGCAGCCAATGGACGCTTGGACAAAATGTAGTAAGCCTCGTTTGATCATACTGATGAATCTTATCTAAAATCGCTTTTCCTACTTTTACCCCTTTAAAACTTCCGCCTTCCGGAATTTCATTTCCGATGGAATATAAAATAACAGACGGATGATTGTAAGCATCCAATACCATTGCGGTTACATCTTCAAGAAAATGTTCCATGAACACGCCACAATACGGATTCATCGCTTTCGGTCGATACCAATGATCAAACGCCTCATCCATCACATACAATCCGACTTTATCACATGCTTTCATCAGACTTCTGGACATGGGATGATGTGCGGAACGAATGGCATTAAATCCGGATTTTTTTAAGATTTTTGCCCGATGAAGTTCGGTCGCGTCGTTATTAATGACACCGATCACGCCATTATCATTATGGATACACCCGCCACGTAAGAAAACAGGTTCACCATTGATTTGCAATCCTTGTTCGGGATTTGCTTCAATCACGCGGATTCCGAATTGTTCGGAAACTTTGTCGATACAAATTGTATCTTGATACAAACATACCTGTGCAGTATATAAATGTGGATGTTCTGCGCTCCAAAGCTTTGCGTCGGGAACTTCAAACAGAAACTCTGCTTTTCCGTTTTCTACTGTTTTTTCTTCGGTAATTTTAAAACTTGTGTCTGTTTCATCCAATAACATCACTTCGATTTTCCCGGTTCCTTTCACGTCTACATCCACTTTTACTTTTGCCGGATCGATTGATTCTGTTGTAACTTTGACACCGTAAAGTTTGATATAATTTCTTTTTCCGATATAGAGATGCACCGGGCGGTAGATTCCTCCTCCGGTATACCAGCGTCCATGCCCGGTTTTCGGAACATTTGCTTCTACCCGGATTTCGTTTTCCTGTCCAAATCGAACGTATTTGTGCAGTGGAATCCAAAAAGGAGTGTAGCCATATGGTTTTTCGATCACAGGTTCACCGTTGATAAAAACCGTCGTCATACAATACACTGCTTCAAATTCAAGAATCAAGTCGCATTCCTGATACTCTTCCGGGAAATATACATTTTTTGTATAAACATAGGTTCCACCTTCAAAGCCGGCGAGAAGAAAATAGGTATGACCGTCTTTTACTCGTTTTGTATTGATCATCGCATCATGCGGAAGTGTAACCATTTCTTTACGTTTTGTATCCTTTTGAGTAAAAAGCCAATCATGGTTAAAATTTATCTGCCTCAAGTTTCAGCCTCCCTCCAGATGTTCTATCTGTTTCTCTTTCTGTATTATATAAAGGATCTGATTTTCCGCCTATCGAAAAGTTGGTTTTGATGTACAAAATATGGATAAGATTTTATTCGTAATCTTCAATCCGCCATTCATCTGACCAGTCAATATACACTTTTTCGTCTTCAAAACGAAGTGGAAGCCACACATAATCTGCTTTAGACGTATTCACATCTTCCAACATCGGGCGATCCATTATTTCTCGTTTTTCTTCCTCCGTCATCGGATATTTTTCCGGTTCATAGTGAGACGCCACCGAACGCATGATCAGATCTGCACGCCTCTTATCAATCGGATAATCCGGTACCCATCGGTCGGCAATCGCAATATACAGATCTTTTTTACCGGGCACTTGAAACACTTGTGAGATCTGACTGTTAAACGAAGAATGACTCTCGTCTTCCGGGTGTGGATTTCCGATACTTTGAAAAGGTTCTGTCCAGGAATCCGAATAAGCCGCATCGCTCTTATTCGGAATATATCCTGTCATTCCCGATGTCAGCATGTATTTCTTTTTATTCCGCTCAAATAGTGCGACTGCCTCCCGACAGAACGGCGGATGGAGATTTTCATATTGTCTCGAAATTTCTTTTTCTGCCTTCTGATAATCATCTGAAAGTTCAAATCCATAAATCCCATTATGGTTGACGTCCATAAACAGATACGCCTTTTTATCTTCTGTTTTTATAAGATCAAAATCCCCTACTTCCCAATCAAACGGACGATAATTTTCTTTCACGATCTGATAAGGTCCTGTAAAACATTCTGCTTCCAAAATCAAAAAGCATGCTTCCTCTCCGGATTGTTTGATCCAACAAACATATTTTCCTGTTTTTTCACATTTTAAAATGTGTGGACGATCCACATGTTTTTCCGGATATAATCCCGAATTCGGATTGTCGAGAATCGGTTCAATCATAAGTCCGAGATCTTCCCAATTATACAAGTCTTTCGAGCGATAAACACGGATTCCCCATGTCCAAACGGTGCAGTTCCCATCGGTTCGATCTTTATTTTCTCCATACCAATAGTAAATTCCATCTTCATAGTACAATGCGCCGCCATGTGTCTGGATTCGCTTTCCTTCGGTATCTCTCCACACTTTTCCGGGGCGAATACTTGTATACATTCCCTCTGCTTTCATTTCTGCACTTGCTGTTGTAAGCGGTTGCTGTTTTGTATACTCTGTAATTTCTGTATCGTCCACATAGACGATCACATTTTGAAGCGCTTGATCTATCTTTTCTATGGCAGATTCCGAGATTGCTCCACCGGAATAAGAGATTACTTTTCTTAGAGAAAAACTGCTGACTCCTTTTTGACTTTCCAAGCGACTGCGCATTCCCGGAAGATACATATCGAATATGTTTTTTGTCTCTTCATATTGGAATAACTGCTTGATTTTCGAATCAATATTGAATTTCAGCTGCTTCATTTGTACGCCTCCAATCCACTTATTTTTTTATCTTTTGCAGCGCGTCATTCAACGCCTGAATCTGTTCCGGTTTGATCGTATCCCCTGCTTGTTTCAAGATCTTTTGAACCGTCATACGCCCCATCATTTTTTGCAGATTTTTATTTTCTGCCGTACTTTGTGCAACGTCTCCGCGCGAAGCACGAGCCTGTTTGAGAATATTCCCCCATAGTTTTCCAGCTTCCGGATTTGCCGTCACATCACTGATTTTATCCATGATTGAAAAGCAGGTAGGGTCCAACTCTTTTTTATCAAACCAGTTAACAACCGTTTCTTTCTTAAAATCATAGGAAGGATTTTTTTCGTCTGTTTTTTGAATCACCATTGTATCACTGTATCCATCTGCTTTCATGATAATCTGATGTTCTCCGATAATCGGAACATGGAACACAAAAGTGACACTTCCTTGTTTCGTTTCAAACAAAGAACCATCTACATACAAGGATACTTCCGGCTGATTGCTGTATACTTTAATTTCTGTTACAGGTTCTGTTCGGTCATGGTAGCGTTTTCCACACAAATGTACAAAGGATTCTTTTGACCATGCGGCTTTATACAAATAAAACGCATCTTTTTTCTGTTTTCGGTCAAAGCTCACAAGACCTTTTTGATTTAATCCGTGAGCGCCGCCCTCATCTCTTCCGTCTGCTGCAAAATCAAACATATTCCATACATGTGTTGCCCAAAGATACGGACGCTCTTCAATACATTTTAATAAGTGTTCATGGTAGACACATTGATACTGTTCAGAATAATCTCCGACATCCGGCGCATTCGTTTGAAATTGCATATTTGCATCCGCTCCATATTCAGAAAATCCGATAATCCGCTCCGGATAGGTTTGATGATATTCGTCAAAAAAGCGTCCATTTTCATCCAGTTCTCCCATATACCATCCGAAATACAGGTTATAACTGTTCATATCTGGTATTTCAAGCAGTGGATTGTCTATTTCCAACATAAATGCATCTGCGATCACAGTCGGTCTGGTTGTATCCATGCCGTGACAAAGTTCCTGAAGGATCCTGTGATTTTCTAAAAGATCTTCATTTACCGGACTTGCCGCCGTAATCTCATTGGACAATCCCCAACATACAATAGACGGATGATTGTAACACTGTGTGATCAATTCCCGCATCTGTGAAACCGTATTCTCTCTTCCATGTTCCATATGCATTGTGATATAAGGAATCTCTGCCCAAACGATCATTCCGTTTTCATCTGCCAGATCATAAAATTCCTGTGCATGTTGATAATGCGCAAGTCGGATCGTATTTGCACCGATTTCTTTGATCAGTTCCATATCTTCTTTATGCATTGCATACGTCAATGCATTTCCGACTCCGATTCTGTCCTGATGTCTGGAAACACCTCGAAGCTGGTACGATTTTCCATTTAAAAAGAATCCTTCTTCCGAATCGAATGAAAACGTACGACATCCAAACCGTGTACTGATACAGTCGACCACCTCATTATTTTCAATCAATTCTGCCCGAAGCGTATATAAATACGGATCCTCAATTCCATTCCAAAGATGTACTGGATCGATCGTAAGTATTGCTTTAGCACTTCCATCTGCGACAGGAATTGTTGTTTGGGCAACTTCTTGTCCTTTTGCATCAAGGATCGTAAATGTTACATCAGCCTGTGTATTACTCCATGCTTCCGCTGTAATATCGGCTGTTACTATATCTTGCTCATTATGAATATGGGGCGTCGCTTTGATTCCCGGCGTACCGTCTTTAATCAGTTCAAAATGCGCCTGTTCAACAGCAATCAGATTTACGCCGCGATAGAGTCCGCCATAAAACGTAAAATCAGCCTTCTGCGGATATACTCTGTCATTTACCCCATTGTCAACCGTAATACATAGTAAATTATCGTTTTTCAGTTTATCCGTCAATTCCACTCGAAATGTGGAATATCCGCCTTCATGCCTCGCTAGTAGCTCCCCATTCAAATAAACCTCTGAGGTCATCGCAGCGCCCGGGATTTCTAAAAACACCTTTTTTTCGTTTCCGTTTTCAGGAGCAGAAATTTTTTTTGCATAGACACACGTTCCACGAAAATAATCATTTCTCCCGTCTTGTCCGTCAACTGCATTCCATGTATGAGGAAGCGTTATTGTTTCCCAATCCTGCGGAATCTGTTCCGGAATTTCTTCCGATTTTGAAAAAAACCAATCTTCATTAAATGGATAAATCGTTCGCATCATTCAATCCTCCTTATTTATTCACTAACAGCATCGGAATACAAAAATCATATCTTTTCTATCCCGATGCTGCTTATATCGTAACTTATTTTTTGATTATCCATCTATATCCAAATTGGATTTACTGTATCAAAATTCGATAACATTTTTTTCACTTTTTCATTGTTTTCGGACAGTTTGTGGGGCATCCGTACTCGGATTTTATTCTATTCATAATCCTCGCCCCGCCATTCATCCAACCAGTCAATATACGCGTTTTCTCCCTCAAAACGAATCGGAAGCCAGACATAATCCGCGATTGAAGTATTTTTATCCAATACACATTTCAGAATTTCCTCATCCATTTGTACATTGCCGGAATAATCCGGATTAAAATTTTTTTCAAAAAGTTCACGGTATCTTTCATACTGCAAATGCATATGTTTCGGCATCCATCTGTCCGCCATGGCAATATACAGATCTTTTTTTCCATGTACTTTAAATACAGAGGAAATCTGCGAATGATACGACGTATGACTTTCATCTGACAAATGCGGATTTTCCTGCACCTGATAAGGTCCATGCCATGTATCGGCTATTGCCGCCTCCGATGGGTTAGGAAGATAACCGGTCGTTCCCGAAGTAAGAAGATAATGTTTTCCCTTTCTTTGAAAATGTGCCGTCGCTTCTCTGACGTAAGGCGGATATGGATGCGGAAAGTGCGTGCTGTAATATCCGGTAACATCGGTATAATCTGCCGTCAGATCTGCACAGATTGTTTCACTGTGCACTCGTTCAAAATAGTAATATGCTTTTCCGTCTTCTGCCACAACGAGATCAAAATCTCCGGCGCTCATATTCAATGGCTTGAATCCCTCTCTGATCTTTTGATAGGGACCGAGAATATGATCCGCGGTTAAAATGGTTACAGTCTGTGTTTTGTCTTTATGCATGATCTTCAGCCAACAAACGAATTTCCCGGTTGTCTGATTATAAATAATATGAGGACGGTCCATCTGTGCTGATGGATGCAGTGAAGAATCGGTGTCATCCGGTTCTGGCGGAATGATGAGTCCTTTGTCTTCCCAGTTATACAAATCTGTGGAAGTATAACACCGGACGCCCCAATGCCAGATATCATTATCCCCCGTCGTTTTTTCTTTATTTTCTCCATACCAGTAATAAATTCCATCCCAATACATTACAGAGCCGCCATGCGCCTGTATTCTTTTCCCCTCTGTATCGAGCCACACTTTTCCCGGATAAATTGCATGATACATTTGTTCTTACCTCCAAAATAATGACCATTCAACCTGTGTCACTCATAAAACTACATCTTTATTGTGCTTCTCTTCGTTGTTTTACTTCCGGCGCATATTTACCCTCTTTCAGATCTGCTGCAATACGCGGATAAATCTTATAACTCAAGCCGCTCTGTGCCGAGGCTGACTGTGCCGCTGCTCCGGTAACAAATCCGGTTCCGGTCATAACCCATCCTAATACGATCGTTCCAAAACTGTTGCCGATTTTTCCACAAAATGAATTTGCCGCATTTCCCATACCGATCATTTTAAATCCGTTTTTCCATTCCCCGTATGTCAGTACATCCTGGATCATAGATGCGAATGCGCATCCTGCTACTCCGTATCCGACACCTGCCAGTAAACCGGCTGCAATGAGCATTGGTTTTGCATTGGAGATAAACGGAAGAACAGAACCGATGATACGAATGAACATTCCAAGTACCACGGTATTTCTTTTTCCGATTTTTACCATGATTCCAAACGTAAGCAACATAGATCCCAGCATTGCAATCGAATTTACAAGTGAATATAGCTGATAAAATTCTGCGTCTCCAACGACATAAGTCATATAATAAGATGTTGTTGAACCGGTTGCTCCCATCAGAAAATTGATCGCAAATCCGATCACGATTACGCAAATCCAATATTTATTTTTGAGCAATTCCTTAAATGTAGTTAATACAGAAATATTTTCTTTTTTCACTTCCTGTTCTGTCGCTTCACTAACAGTATCTTTGACACGTTCTCTTGTAAATACTACGATCACCAGCTGTGAAATCGCTGCAAAACCATCCATATAGCCAGCAATTTTACCCAGCCAGCGCATTTCCTACCATGTTGATCCCACCGTTCAACCCTCTGGATGCTTGATTCATTGTCATCAATCCGTTTAAAGAGGAGAATGCAACGAAAGTTAATGTATAACATACGGTAGATACCAGATTATATGTAACAAACATGTACAAAATCTGTGCAAATCCCGTAAGACTCGCAGGCATAAGATACATCAAAAACAAGCAGACGATCGTAGCCGGAATCATACGCCAGATGTTCACCAAATCTGATTTTTGCATCCGGTGATAAATCTCTTTTTTTACTCATATTCTTTTCTTCCTTTCCCTCTTTTTCCATATGTTTTTCTCTATATTTTTTGCTATATCAGATGTTAATGAAAGCAATACTCGCCGCTTCCGATTTCATACATATTGCCTTGCCATGTGATTGTTGCTGTTGTGTTGCATGGAACTGAAACTTTCAGATTCTTTTTGTTCCACTCTACTTTGATCGTACCAGCCTCACTTTCAAATGTTCTTTGACAAAATTCTAGTTTTTCATCCAAATCCGGTTTGATCACAATGTGTGAAAACCCGGGGGTATCACTGTCAATTCCTGCTATATGCGTGCAGATCCAGTTATCTACACAACCAAATGCATAATGATCGAAGCTTACATATCTCTCACCCTTTTGCGCATCATCGGCATCCCATGCTTCCCATACCGTAGTTGCGCCATGATCCACCTGATACAGCCAGGACGGACGTTTATTCTGCCAAAGCAATTCATGTGCCAGTTTACTTTCACCGATTTTACAGAATGTATCTAACAGAAACGGAGTTGCCAGAAAACCGGTATCCAGACATCCGTCATGTTGCCGGACCAAATCGATCAACTTTTTCTTATAGTTCTCCTGTAATTCATCCGGAACAAGATCAAAAGCAAAGGCGAGCACATAAGCTCCCATCAAATGATCCGGTAAAAGTCCGGCTTGCAGGATCGCTTTCTGAATTGCAGATTTCATTTTACCCGCAAACCACTCATACCGCACCGCTTTTTCTGTTTTTTCAAGAACCCGACAGATTTCACTCATTTTTCGTATAGTCATGTATCCGAAAAACGGGGCGATATAGAAAGAACAAAAAACGGGGCGATATAGAAAGAAGACTCTTTACAAATCCCATATTGTTCTCCTGTATTATCCGGTCTGCTTGGCACAAGCCATTCTCCAAAATGGAATCTCGTATTCCATAAATAACGATCCTGTTCATAAGGAATGTTTTGATCGCCGCGCTTTTCTTCCGCTGTCCGGATGATATACTCGCACCATGCTTCCATTGCTTCAAAATTATCACGCAGAACCAGTCGGTTGCCGGTCATCTGATACATATCATATGGAAGCCATACGATCGCATCACTCCATCCGGCAACGCCGGTCACTTTATCATCTCCGAATTTTTTTACAGTTTGAAGAAGTAAGTTTTCATAAAGTTTCATATAAGGTGCAACGATCCGAATCACGCCGTCGCTTTGCTGATCTGAACGAACGATCTGAAGCCAGCTGCTTAAAAACGGGGTCATTTCTTCATTTCGCATCGCTGTTTTTGCATAAATCAATGCATCGCCTGTCCATCCTGCTTTTTCTCTTGTTGGACAGTCTGTTGGAACAGACATCATATTATTGTATTGCGACCAACGTATATTTTCATAGAGTCTGTTTAATCTTTGATCCGAACAATAAAAACTTCCTTTATTTTCTTTTTCTGTACTAAGAAGTATTGCGGTAAAGTCTTCTTTTCTCACATTTTTTATACCGCTTACCCGGATATACCGAAAACCATGAAACGTAAATTTCACTTCATGTTCAATTGGTTTGCCATCCGAGATGATCGTGTCTTTCTGCGGAGCAAACATCGTGTTGATATAATTCCCATCAGAATCTAATATTTCAAAATATTCCAAGGTAATTTCTGTGTCTTTTGGCGCATGGATTTTTATTTTTGCTTTTCCGGCGATCACCTGCCCGAAATCGACAATCGTTTCTTCAGCAGGCGAAACAAACACATCCATCGCCGGGATCATACGAACCGGTCTGATTGGAGGCATCGGCTGTATACATAAATGACGATAACCGTATTCTTTTACCTGAACCGGATGGTTTTCCGTATTTTGAATACGATAATCTCGTTTCTCCACCTGATAAAGATCTGAGTATACAATCTGTCCCAAGCGACAGGTTTCCGTTCCGTCCGAACAGATTGTTTTTGTGATTCCGTTTTTATATGTGATTTCCAGTTGAAATAAAACAGATGGTTCATTATGATACGTTTCCATGATCGAGTTCAAATGTTTTCTCAAACAGTACCGGAGGGTATGACGCTCCAAAGGCATATTCGTTTGCAGCTTCTCTTTTGAACGAGCATTCGATCCATTTTCCAATCCAATCATTTTCACTGAGAAACGCAGTTTCAAAATCAGAAGATGCACTTGCTTCTTCTCCATGATTGTTCCACACAGATACGGTCCAATCATATCTTTGTTCGGAATGTAGTGTTTCCCCCTCATATCGGATAAACGACTGGTCGCGGGCTGCTATCTTTCCTGTATCCCACACAATCTTATTTTCAGTTCTGACAAGAATCCGATAAGCCGTCTGTATTACATTTTTCTCTGCACTTCTGATCTTCCAAGAGAATTCCGGTATGGTGTCTACAATCGGATGTCTCATATGTTGTGTTTTTAAATCATATAATTCCATAATCATTTCCTTTTTCTTTTTTACTGATATCAGTTCTCTTTTTCTTTATAATACTGTCTGTTCAATAAAAATAAATCCTCTTATCTTTCCCTTTTATCATATAATCTTGCTATTTTCACTTTTGTATTTTACAATATAGTTTATAAAAATACTTTCACGCCGGTGTATGATGCAGCATATTCTTCCTTGTGTACCGGCATTGCTGACAACGAGGTATCGCTTATGTTTGAACATATTACTTTTGCAAGAACAGATACCCAACACCCTCTAACATTCCGGAAAGTCTCTGATCAGTCTGTAAAAGAAAATCATTACAATGCCGATGCGATCGCAAACGCACGATTTTTAATTTCCGGAAGCGCTGATTCTTTTGAGAAGCCGCCGATCACTGATTTCGCAATGCAGCATTTATATCATATGGAAGATTTTACCCGGTTTTATTATAAAAAGGGCTCCTTTACCGAACGGAAAAATTTTCATTCTTATCTGATCGGATATACATATTCCGGTCAGGGGCGTTTAAAGTATGCAGGAAAAGAATATACGCTCACGGAGGGGGACGGATTTTATATCAATTGTATGGATTATCATTATTATGAGGCGGATTCAGCTGTCTGGGATACAGTCATTTTACATTTGGGAGGTCCCTTAATGCCTTATCACCACCAACAATACATGCAGTATCCATCTGTAGTTTTTCATGAATCCATTTCCGGAAATGTACAGGGATATTTGGAAGAACTGCTGACTTTATACAGTCAGCCGGTTCCAAACAGAGACTGGCAGGTATCCGCTTGTTTAGATAATTTGCTTGGGCACTTACTGAAATTACAGGCAGCAGCGGCATCTCTTGGATCTTCGCTTCCGGAAAACCTGCAATACCTGCTGAAATATATGGATCATAATTTTGATCAATCATTATCGCTCGATTTTCTTGCGGATTTTGCCGGCATGTCTAAATATTATCTGGCTCGGGAATTTAAAAAATATACCGGATTTTCACCAAACAACTACTTGATTTCTTTGCGTATCAACCGGGCGAAGAGCTTGCTCAAAAATACAACGTTGCCCGCGGTTAAGATTGCACATGAAGTCGGAATTCATGATATCAATAACTTTAACAATCTTTTCAAAAAAAAGACCGGCATGACACCGATCCAATACCGTAATACTCTGATATAAAAATTCCTGCACCTGGAGCATCTGGGGAATCTGGATTTCCAGCATTCCATCCGCGCTCCTAAGTGCAGGAATGTGCTTTTATCGTTACTATCAGCAAAAATGGATGCAGTACTAATCCGCTGGATCAAACGAATTGATTCCGCTCAGCGTCGTATTCAAAATCGATCGCATCCAGTTTTGCTTCCAGATATTCTTTTGATATTTGCAGATCTTCACAAAGAAGATCCAGATTTTGATAATAATCACGTAATTTCGTGTTAATAACACTTAACAGGATCATAGGATCTCTTGGTAATTGTTCTGACATAATATTCCTCTTTCTGTAACAACAAACTCCACCGGAACATCGTGGGATTCTGCCGGAATTGTTTTCACACATTGTGTGGAAAATGCAAGCCCGATCCGACGGTATTCAGGATGTTTTTTCAAATATGTATCATAGTATCCTTTTCCGTATCCGATCCGGTTTCCGCATTTGTCAAATGCGGCGCCGGGAAGAATGACAAGAACCTTTTTTCCCTCTGCAAGTGTCTCCGGTTTCCCGATCGGCTCTAAAATATTCCAGCATCCAGGAGCGAGTTCTTTCATAGATCGAATAAAATAAAATCCCATATCATGGGCGCCTTGCACTTTCGGAACCGCAGTCTTTTTCCCACACCGCCATGCCGCCGAAAAGATTTCATTTGTCGGGACTTCTGTACCATGAGAAACATAGCAATAGATTTCTTCCGCCCAAAGAAAAAGCGGATGCGAGATCACTTGCTCCGCTATTTTCCGGCTGTATTTACGACGCATATTCTCCGAAATCCGACCTCTTTGCGCAAGCGCCTGTTTTCTAATTTGCTCTTTTTTTTCGGTCAAATTTATCCCCCAGATTTGTAATACTTCCGTCTTTTTCCTGAATATCAATATTGTCAAGCTGACTGCGCAGGTTTCTGCGGATGCTCTCGATATATTCCGCACGAAGCAATTTCTGTTCTTCTTTTTCTGCTTCTGTCAGTCCCTCAGCTTTTGACTTCCGATATAATTCATTGATCCTTGCAATTTTCAATTCATCCATTTCAAAATTCCTCACTTTCTCTAATTGCATATCATACACTATTTGAGGAATTTCGTCCAGATAGATTTTTCTAACTGGAGTAGTTTTCCAAAAAACCATACAGTTCTCTCGTCGTCTCCACATATTTTCCGGTTCGCACAGCTTCCTGCACTTCTTTCGGAAGTGACGAACAGGAGATCTCGGTCAATTCATACAGTGTTTCTCCGTCACTCAAATAAACCGCAACATATCCGTGCAGCTCTTTCAGATAATATCCCTCGTTTTTGGTCGCTTCCCCTTTGGTAGAAATGAATTGCCGACTCTGCTCTTCCGCAATCTTCGCCTCCTGCTTGTCCATCCTATACTGATAACTGAGCTGATATCCGATCGCAAGAAGTGATATGATCAGAAAGAATGCCGCAAAAAAACCGATACTATATCTTTTTTTCATAAGGACACACTCCTTTTTTCTAATAGTATCGGCTTTTTCTTTCTTTTTATTCTTATAATGCCGGAACCGGAAATGCTATGTGTTTTCTGGATATCCGGTTTCCTTAGCGTCAGTGTACAAGGGGAAATACGCCTTGTACACCGACGCTATTGATTTTTTCTAATGCCCCGGAAGCAGATGCAGTTTCTTGCATATCCGGTAAATCGCATCCCCTTTTGGTAATGCGGTAAAATCTTTTTTTGAAAGCGTGCCAAGTTTCAATACGACGACCGCATAAACCGGCATGGCGATCAAAATAGAAAGACCGGTTGCGACAAATCTTCCGCCGATCAGTACGTCGAACAATAAATGAACCACATAAGTAACAATTCCCATCACAAGCGCTGCGGTAAGTGGTTTCAAATAGGTTTTGTCGATTTCCTGACGATAACCGCAAGTCAGACGGATCGCACGGATATTCAGATAACACATACAGAGCGAGAAAATAATATTGCTCCCTACAAGTGCGTAAATATTCCATTTAAACACGATCAGCATAAGGAATAACGCCGCCAGATGGACGATCAGCGAAATCCCTGCATTTTTTGCCGGCTCCGCCATTTTGTCAAGTCCCTGCAAGATCGAGTTTGTTACTGTCGATAAGGAGTACAAAACGACTGTGACAGCGCCGAGAGCCAGTGTCAGTGCCGGCGTTGTGTTGGCATCATTATATAAAAGGATCATCAACGGTTTTGCCAGCACAATAAATCCGATAAAACAAGGGATCGCGATCAGCATCGTCAATTTGATCGTCTGCTCGATCTTTCCGTGGATCTCTTTTTTATTTTTGGTGGCAGCAGCCATCGTAAGACTCGGGATCACCGATGCAGCAAGCCCGTTCGCCATCGCCAGAGGAATGTTGATCAACGTATTATACTTTCCGGTATAAATTCCCTGCAGCGTCATATATTCTTTTTCGGTAAATCCCTGTGCAGCCATGATCTGATTGAAAAAGGACAGATCTAAAATCTGGTTGATATTATAGATCGCCGTACTGAAGATGACCGGAATGATCGTCAGGATCAATATTTTTAAAATATGACGGTAACTTTCTTTTTTCTTTGTCCGGTCTGCACGGATCTGCCGCCGGATCACTTTCCGGTAAATAAAAAATGAAAACAATAAAAACAGCAGTGCAAAAACAGCTCCGGCAACGGTTCCGAGTGTTCCTCCCGCCGCACCATATGCAGGACCGAGCAGTTCTTCGTTTCGTTTCTCTCCTGCCGCGATTCCGATCTTAAATAAAACGCTTGCTCCCGCGATACTTACGACCGCGTTGATGACCTGCTCGATGATCTGGGAAACTGCGGTCGGCATCATCGTCCCCAATCCCTGAAAATACCCTCGCAGCACGCCAAGCAGCGCAACAACAAACAGTCCGACAGCGAGCACACGCAGCGCATAAGCGCTCAGCGGTGATTTCATCAGGTTTGCCGCGATCATATCCGCTCCGAAAAATACGATCAGAGATGCCAGCACGCCGACGATCACGGAAAAAACCAGTGATCCTAAGAAAACCCGAAACGCATTTCTCCGCTGGCGCATCGCCATCCGCGCGGAAACAAGTTTGGAAACTGCAGTCGGAAGACTCAAACTTGAGAGCATCAGCGCAAATGCATAGACTTCAAACGCGTAACCGTAAAATCCATTACCCTCATCGCCGAGAATATTCGTCAGAGGAATCCGATAGAGAGCGCCGATCACTTTTGTCATCACCATAGCGATCGCAAGGATCATACCCTGCATCAGGAAGTCGTCTTTCTTCCTCTTCTTTTGATTGGTATGTGGATCTGTCATAAGTGTCCTCCTGTATTACCGCGATATTTGTACTTTTTCCATGATCTCGCGCTGTTTTGCTTCCATGACCTGACGTTCATCCTCTTCCATATGGTCATAGCCGAATAAATGCAGCATACTGTGTGCGATCAGAAATGCAAACTCGCGAAGCGGAGTATGCCCGTACGCCTCTGCCTGTTCCAATACTTTTTCTTTGGAGATCACAATGTCTCCGAGCATCAGCTCGCCGGATTCCGGATTGAACGCTTCTTCGCCCTGTTCTTCAAATCCGGAAAACTCTCCCGGCATCTCATATTCCAGCATCGGAAATGACAGCACATCGGTAGGCTTATCGATCTGCCGGAACATCCGGTTCATTTCCCGGATTTCATCATTTGTTGTCAAAAGCAGATTGATCTCTGCTTCATACGGACATCCGATATAATCCAGCGCTGCCTCTGTAACGATCTTTGCAGTCTCTTTTGTATTAAAAGACAGTGTGACTGCCCCCTCTTCTTCCATGTATAAACTCATGACTTCTTCCGTTTTGCGTTTGCTTTTGGCGCGCGCATTCCTTTCTTTTCGTACTCTTCATATGCTTTTACGATCTTCTGTACGAGCGGGTGTCTTACAACATCTTTGCTCGTCAGCGTGCAGATGCTGATCCCCTCCAGACCTTTGATCACTTTCACTGCCACATCCAGACCGGAAACCGTTCCTGCCGGAAGATCTTTCTGCGTGGAATCTCCGGTGATCACGACTTTGGATCCGAAACCGATCCTTGTCAGGAACATTTTCATCTGAGCAGGCGTCGTATTCTGCGCCTCGTCCAGTATGATAAATGCATTGTCCAGCGTTCTTCCGCGCATATAAGCAAGCGGCGCCACTTCGATCAGCCCTTTTTCCGAATTTTTCAAGAAGCTTTCCGCGCCCATGATCTGGTACAGCGCGTCATAAAGCGGACGCAGATACGGGTCGATCTTGCTTTGCAGATCTCCCGGCAGAAATCCAAGCTTCTCGCCTGCTTCGATCGCCGGTCTCGTTAAAATGATCCGCTCTACTTCATTTTTCTTAAAAGCGGTGATCGCCATTGCCATCGCAAGATAGGTTTTTCCGGTTCCGGCAGGTCCCAGTCCGAATGTGATCATATCTTTTTTGATCGCATCCACGTATTTTTTCTGTCCCAACGTTTTCGGTTTGATCGGTTTTCCCTGAAGCGTATGACAGATCAGTTCGCGGTCGATCTCCACGATCCCCTCTTCCTGATCTTCAAAGACAAGGGATATGGCATAGTCGACATTTTGCTCGGTGATCGTGTTGCCACGTCTGGATAGCTCCGTCAGCTGGGTGAGAACCCGTCTGGCTTTCTCTGCAAACGCCTGCTCTCCTAATATTTTTACCTGCCCGTCCCGGGCGATCAATGTCACATGAAATGTACGCTCGATTTTTTTCGCATAAGCGTCAAACTGACCAAATACATTTTGTTCATGTTGTGTCGGTATATCAATCATCAGTTCCGATAGACTCATTGATTTCGTTCCTTTCAATTTCCAGTATTTCCGTATCCGCTGCCCTTGTGATCTGCTGATTCAGATACAAAGTTCCTTTGGCAGCGGCCAAATTTTCGTCCACATGTATTTTAACATCATTTCCGGAAATTTGAATACCTTTTTCCTTTAAATCTTCAGAAAAATGCTGAAAATGAAGCGATAAGATCTCCTGCACTTCCTTTTTCGTATATAAAGCCTTCTTTTCCGTATAAGATCTGATGTGGATTTTCCCATAAAAAACCGGGAGATAAAAGTTCTCGCCCAATTTAACCTGTTGTTCTGATGTATAGGTTTCCCACTTTTTATAAGAATGCCTCTCACTGCCGAATAAAATTTTCCCAAACGTCTTTTTTCCAAACGGGACTTTCAGATAAACAAGATCCCGCGTTCTTTTCGGATCATAGTTTTTTTTCAAATAACTTCGGGAAATGGTATCTTCGTATTCCATCTGTGTATCCGCATAAATATCGGCATCGGCCTGTTCATACTGATATCCGGTCACTTCTTTCGCGTCGTTTAATATTTCCACACGACCGGTGACGAGGATCTGTCCCTCTTCTACGGTATCGCCCACATGCACAAGAGGCGTCCCGGTCCGGGTGATCATCGAGGTGATAACGCCGTTTGCCGATGCGACCAGATCGGTTCCGGCTGCGGAAACGGTTTCCGCAGCATCTGTGAGCTGCTGATTTTCCGTCTCTTTTGGATTCTCCTGCAAAAAAGTGTCTTCGTTTTCTTTGATCTGGATCCTGAGACGGCTTCCGTCAATGGATGCGGACACCCAGATGATATCGTCATACTGCTGACGGATATCTTTTACGATCTGAGTACAGTCTATGTCCTTTTTTGGCATTCCGGGCGCAATATTTTTCGTCTCCAGAAATTCCAGAAGTGTCTCCTCGGTCCACTTTTCATTCCCCTCAAAATGGATGTCCCAGATATAGCCGGAATAAAAAAACAACAGTGCGGTGCATAGAAGCGCGCCTGCGGCAAATGCCGCGCGATACCTGTTCTGATGAAGAAAAAACGGAAGTCCGTATCGTTTGATAAGCAGCACTTTCGTATGTGTCTTACGGACGATCGGCCTGATCCTGCGAAATCCTTTTAAAGTCATATACATCTCATACGAATTCTGTCTGGATACCAGTCCCCATACGTCGATCTGCCGGTAACTGCAGAGATTTAAAAAACGCTCCGCAGAATATCCCTCCACCCTCACCTTTACATATCCGCCGAACAAACGGATCATTTTCTGTATCAAAAGCATTCTCCTTATCGCTGGATTTTTTCATATCAACCGCAAAATTCCAGAGAACTGATCTTCCCCGTAATTTTCATCTCATCATTGGTATAATATTCGATCTGAAGTTGTTTCCCTGACAAACGGATCTGCTTTCCTTTTGTCTGCACCCGGATCAACGTATCCGTATATTCTAAAATGCCCCGGTAATTTTCTATGCAGACCTCAAAATTGCCGAGGATCGTCAGCACAGACGCGCCAAGCATAACATCTTTCGGCATGTTTGCCGCTGAAACGATCCGTTCTTTGATCTGTTCGTGATCTGTTTCATGCTTCATAAAAAATGCCATACACACACTCTTTATAAGCAATGTATGTATGGCGCTTCTTTCCTATTCCTTTTTAACGGAACGGAATTATTTTAGAATTTTTAAATTGTAAAGTTCTTTTTTCTGTCCGGTCGAAAAATGTTCTTCTCTCATCTCCTTTAATTTCCACTCTTTCATCTGCAGTCTGTTCTGTCTTACATCTACCACCGGATATCTGGAGCCCTCTTCCTTTCGTCGGTTCTTTCCAAATGATTCCAGAGCCATGATCCCATATCCGGCTCCGATCTCCAGTTTTAGAGCTGCATAGCGGAAGAGATACCAGATCTTGTGGAAAACGTAATCTCTGCTGTCCACTCTTCCACGCATATACCACACAAAACCGACTGTCAGGATCAGAAGAAGCATCACCGTCAATAAAATCATTGTATTCTCTAACATATGCTCAGCCCCTTTCTTCAAAATGCTTTCTTCTATTTCTTTTATAGTACTGCCGGCGCAGATAATAGTCAATCTTTTTATGTTTTTTTTACAAATTATCTGAAATATAAAAACTTCCCCATATATGCGTCTGATGATACTCACAACGGGGAAGTTTTTATAAATCTATTTTTTATTTGTGTTTGATTTCACTGTGCAGTTCCTGAAGTGATTTCACTTCGCTGCTTCCGTGTTCTTTTACGGTAAGGATTCCTTTTACTGCCGCTTTTGCCGCTGCCATTGTCGTTACATACGGAACTTTCTTCTTGATCGCCGCTTTTCTCAAATAGCTGTCGTCGTTTTTGCTTTCTTTTCCGGATGGCGTGTTCACAATGATGTCGATCTTTTCATTTGTGATCAGATCCAGCATGTTCGGTCTGCCCTCCTGCAGTTTATTGATCTTTTCCGCTTCGATGTTATTTGCACGAAGCAATTCACATGTATGCTTGGATGCGATGATCTTGAATCCGGCGCGTACAAAATCCTGTGCCACTTCCACAACTTCCGGTTTGTCGCGGTTGCTTACGGAAATCAATACGGTACCGTCCAGCGGAAGCTTCGTCTGGGTTGCCTCCTGTGCTTTGTAGAACGCTTCTCCAAAGGAGCGGGACAGTCCGAGTACCTCTCCGGTTGAACGCATTTCCGGTCCTAAGAGCGGGTCTACTTCCTGGAACATATTGAACGGGAATACGGATTCTTTTACGCCGTAGTACGGAATATCCTGTTCTTTCAGTTCCGGAACCGGAGACGGTTTTCCTGTCAGTTCGGATGTAACAATATCGATCGCAAGCGGTACCATGCGAATGTTGCATACCTTGGATACAAGCGGCACGGTACGGGATGCTCTCGGGTTTGCCTCCAGCACGAATACTTTTCCGTTTTCGATCGCATACTGCATGTTCATCAGACCTTTGACATGCATCTCTTCCGCAATCTTTCTCGTATATTCTTTGATCGTCTTTACATTTTCCTCGGAAATATGTTTGGACGGGATGATACATGCCGAGTCACCGGAATGTACGCCGGCAAGTTCGATATGTTCCATTACCGCCGGTACGAATGCATGGGTTCCGTCGCTGATCGCGTCTGCCTCACATTCTGTCGCATGTCCGAGGAAACGGTCGATCAGGATCGGACGATCCGGTGTCACGCCGACTGCCGCATTCATGTATCCGACCATACTTTCTGCATCGTATACAACTTCCATTCCGCGACCGCCCAGCACATAAGACGGACGTACCATAACCGGATAGCCGATCTTTTCTGCGATCTCCAGCGCATCATCTACGGTAACTGCCATTCCGGATTCCGGCATCGGGATCTCCAGTTTTTCCATCATCGCACGGAACAGATCGCGGTCTTCCGCCAGATCGATCACAGACGGAGCGGTTCCTAAAATCTTCACGCCGTTCTTTTCCAGATCAGCCGCCAGATTCAGCGGTGTCTGACCACCGAACTGCGCGATCACACCGACCGGTTTTTCTTTTTTATAGATACTCAGTACATCTTCCAATGTCAACGGTTCGAAATACAGTTTGTCAGATGTATCGTAATCGGTAGATACCGTTTCCGGATTACAGTTGACGATGATCGTCTCGAATCCGAGTTTCTTCAATGCCAGTGATGCATGCACACAACAGTAATCAAATTCGATTCCCTGTCCGATACGGTTCGGTCCGCCGCCTAAGATCATGATCTTAGGTTTCTCTGTGCTGACCGGATTTTTGTCTTCACCGTTGTATGTAGAGTAATAATATGCACTGTCCGGAGTACCGCTTACATGTACACCCTCCCATGCCTCTTCTACGCCAAGGCTGATGCGGTGATTGCGGATCTCCTCTTCGCTGATCTCCAGAATCTGGCTTAAGTATTTATCGGAAAAACCGTCTTTCTTTGCCTGGATCAGCGCTTCATCCGACGGCAGATGTCCTTTATTCTGGATCAGAGCTTCTTCCTCTTCGACCAGCTCTTTCATCTGTTCGATAAAGTAATGTTTCACGCTGGTCAGCTCATGGATCTCCTCCACAGTCGCACCTTTGCGAAGCGCTTCATACATGATGAAATGACGTTCGCTGGATGCGGTGATCAGCATTTTCAACAGTTCCTCTTTGGATTTCTGATCGAAATCTTTTGCATGTCCGAGACCGTAACGTCCGGTCTCCAGACTGCGGATCGCTTTCTGGAATGCTTCTTTGTAGTTCTTTCCGATGCTCATAACTTCGCCGACTGCACGCATCTGTGTTCCGAGCTTATCTTCCACACCCTTGAACTTCTCGAATGCCCAGCGCGCAAACTTGATCACCACATAGTCGCCGTCCGGAACGTATTTGTCCAGTGTTCCGTATTTGCCGCACGGAATATCTTTCAAGGTCAGCCCCGTTGCAAGCATTGCGGATACAAGCGCGATCGGGAATCCGGTCGCTTTGGATGCCAGTGCGGAAGAACGGGATGTTCTCGGGTTGATCTCGATGACGATATCACGGTCTGTCTTCGGATCATGTGCCCATTGTACGTTTGTTCCGCCGATCACCTGGATCGCTTCCACGATCTTGTAGGATTTCTCCTGAAGACGTTTCTGTACCTCCTCAGAGATCGTCAGCATCGGTGCGGAACAGAACGAATCTCCGGTATGTACACCGAGCGGATCGATGTTCTCGATGAAGCAGACTGTGATCATATTGTTGTCCGCATCACGCACAACTTCCAGCTCCAGCTCTTCCCAGCCGAGAATGGATTCTTCTACAAGCACCTGTCCTACCAGACTCGCCTGAAGTCCACGGGCGCAGACTGTTTTCAGTTCTTCTACGTTGTATACGAGACCGCCGCCTGCACCGCCCATCGTATATGCCGGACGCAGTACGACCGGATAACCAAGTTTGTCTGCGATCGCAAGCGCCTCGTCTACGGAATATGCCACTTCACTTCTTGCCATCTCGATTCCGAGACTGTCCATCGTATGCTTAAATTCGATACGGTCCTCTCCACGCTCGATCGCGTCAACCTGTACGCCGATCACCTGTACGTTATATTTGTCCAGCACGCCTGCTTTCGCCAGTTCTGAACATAAATTAAGACCGGACTGTCCACCGAGATTCGGTAACAATGCATCTGGTCTTTCTTTTGCGATGATCTGCTCGATCCGCTCCACATTCAGTGGTTCAATATATGTAACATCTGCAATTTCCGGGTCTGTCATAATGGTCGCCGGGTTGGAATTCACCAATACGATCTCATAACCGAGATTTCTCAATGCTTTACAAGCCTGTGTTCCTGAATAGTCAAATTCACAAGCCTGACCGATAATGATCGGACCGGAACCAATAATCAAAACCTTGTGGATATCATTTCTCTTTGCCATCTGTCTTCCTCCTGTGTTACTACGAAATTATGCATTCCGCATTTTTCTTCCACACGATTATACATGAAAAAAGATGGACAGGCAATGCCAAAATCCATCTTTCCTACAAACTCTTTTTCAAGGAATCTAAAAATTTTTTAGATTTTTTTCTTCACTGATCCGCACCATAACGAGCTCGTGGAGCGCACGTGTTGCACAGATATAATCCGCCTGACGATAGATCCCGCCGTCTTCCATTCCACGGACTGCATAGACCTTATCGAACTCCAGTCCCTTTGCCAGATAGAATGTTGTCACTGTGATCCCTGTCTGGAACGCCGAACTGTCCCGATCGATATACGAGGGTTCCAGATCCCGTTTTCTTAGCAGCATATCGATATTTTGCGCCTGTTCTTCCGTCCGTGTCAGAACTGCGATCGTCTCATATTTCTCCAGATCATGTTCTGCGTAATGTGCGACCAGATCGGCGGCTTCTTCCATTTTGGAAAAAGAAATCTCTTCCACCGCAGATCCGTGACGCTCCAGTAATTCCGGTTCCCGGATCCCGATCAATGCTCCGGCATATCTTCCGATCTCCGCAGTATTACGATAACTTTTCTTCAATTCGATCTTTTTGATGTCACGCCCGAAGATCTTCGGAAGAAATTTCCAGACGTCCTGTTGTTTTTCTTCCATTGTCTGCGCGCGGTCTCCTAAAATCGTCATCCGGCAGGAAAACAGATACGAAAGGATCGTATACTGCAGATAAGAATAATCCTGCATCTCATCGATCACAAGATGCTTGATCTTCTGCTGCTTTGCCCGTCCGGTAAGCCGGTATTTTAAGTACAGCATCGGGAAAACATCCTCGTATTCTATGATCCGTTTTTCCGGTGGAACATCCGGCAAGGCAGGATATCCGAGCCGTTCCATAAAGTCACTGTAAATCCGGTAAATATCCCGGGTCACATACATCCGGTCGAATTGTTCTTTTAAGGAGAACTGATCCTCTTCCGATATGGAGCGGTCGCGCAATGTCTCATATTCATCGACCACATATTCCATCACTGCATCCATTCGCATAAGCAGCGGCGTGTCCTGAAATTTGTAATAAAACAACTCCACGATCTCATGCTCAGATTTCTGCCAGTTTCGCAGTGAAACACCACGGATCTCCATCAATTCTTCTTCCAGTTCGACAAGGTACCCCTCTGTCTCCGCAATATAAGAAGCGGACTGTTTCCACTCATAACGATCTCTGCCACAGGCATCCAACTGTTTTAGCTGACGTTCCAGATGATGATAGCGGTCTTCGCAATCCGCAGCCGTATCCTGCAGTTCCCGGTATGCAAACAGATCAAAGCTCATCTCCCGGATATTTTCCTCGCCCAGTTCCGGCAGAATATGAGAAATATAATCAGAAAACACACCATTTGGAGACAGGATCAGAATATTGGAAGAATTAAGATGTTTCCGGTCATGATACAAAAGATAGGCGATCCGATGCAGGGCGACCGACGTTTTTCCGCTTCCGGCGCTTCCCTGTACGACAAGGATCTTATCTTTTGTATTCCGAATGATCGAATTTTGTTCCCGCTGGATCGTCTGCACGATATTTTTGAGTCGGACGTCTCCGTTTTCTCCCAGTTCCCGTTTTAAGATCTCATCATCGATCTTCATGTCACTTTCAAATGCATAAACCATCTTCCCATGTTTGACTTTATACTGCCATTTCGACTTGATCAGACCATCCATCTGCCCCGCCGGCGCAAGATAGGAAGCAGGACCTCCGTCATAATCGTAAAACAAACTGGAGACCGGTGCGCGCCAGTCGTAAATAAGCGGTACGCTTCCGGTCTTTTCCGCAAAATTCCCGATTCCGATATAGAAGATCTCCGCGTCGTCGTCCCCGTCATACTGAAAATCTACCCGACCAAAAAAAGGAGATTCCAGCATCCGCTGAAACCGCCGATATAAAAGCCTTGCCTCTCGATTCGCATTTTCCTGTTGGAGAAGCGCCTGCCGGTTGTCGAAATCTTCATATCCGTACTGATCCATCTCCGTATAATTTTCCCAGTAATAATCATGCATATTCTCGATTTCTTTTTGTCCCGCCGCAAGCGTCTCTTCTGTCTGTGCGATCCGTTCTTTGATCTTTTCCGTTACTTCCTGTAAAAAAATGCTGCCGTCTTCCATCCTCATAATTGCTGTCCTTTTCGTTTCAGTTTGTTCAACTCTTCTTTTTCTTCTTTACTCACCCTGTAAGATTCCCGGATTTTTTGTATAGACTTATTATGTGTAAAATCGTCCATCTGATTCTCGCAAAGAAATGCTTTTGTCTGTTCCGGAAATTTGACATAACAAACCGAAACGAGCCATGCTGCCGCCATTTTCACATAATATCCCTCGTGATGGATCGTATTACAAAGATCCAGGATCTCACGGATATGTGCTTCCTCTACATAATGTGCCAAAAGTGCCACCAATAAAAAGCGCAGTTCAAATTCGGAAGAACTGTCTTTATACTTTCGTATATAAGAAAACCAGAACTCCGGTTCTTTCTGCATAAACTTGAATCCCATCGTACAACTGTCGCAGATCCCCCAGCTTTGGATCTTCGGTACAAATTCATCCAGATAGCGGACTCTTTCCTCCCGGTCAAGCTTCGCATATCCGATTACAAGTCCCTGTATCATGAGTTCTTCATAAAAGCTTTCCGCTCCGATCGTCTCCGCCGCTTCGTTTAAATACACCCGGCAGTCCGTTTTCGCGATTTCTTTTGCGATTTTCCGAAGAAGCGGAAGACGCACACCCAATATATGTTTGACTCCCGGCAGCAGATTTTCGTTGAACGCTTTATAATCATCCTCCGCCAGAGTTTGAAGTTGTTCTTTTACCTGTTCTGTTGTCATGTCATTTCTCCCGATTATTTTCTTCTCACTGCTGTTTTTCGGAGATTTTCTGCTTTCCGAATTGCTATTTTCGGATTTCAGAAAACCGCTTCCATACGGAAAACAACGTTCCGACCAAAAAGATCGCCAGCGCGATCATCCCTGCGATCTCCAATGTCTGGATCAGATAATAAATGCTCTGCTTCGTATCGCCTGCCATTACATAATACACGATCCGGTACATTCCCGCTCCCGGAACGGTCGGCAGGATCCCCGGGATCAGAAAGATCGTGACCGGCGCCCGGAAAACCCTTGCGAATGTATGTGAGAATAATGCGATCACAAGCGCAGATAAAAAGGACGCCAATACCACATTGAGTCCGAGATCCATACTGAACAGATAGACGCCGCCTCCAACTGCACCGACACATCCCGCATGAAGCAGATATTTCCGCGGACATTCCAGCAGGACGGCAAAACAGGCGATCGCCACAAAACTTCCGACGGTACCTAAAAGTAAATTCAAAACAGACCACCTCCCGGCTGTAAAATTCCGGTCAGTGCAAATCCGGTACCGACTCCGAGCGCAATGGCAGTCGCAGTCATAAACGCCTCCAGGATCCGGGCCGCACCTGACAGGTAATCGCCCTGCAGCGTATCACGGATCGCATAAGTGATCGCAACTCCGGGCACAAGAGGCATGATACTGCTGATGATCACGATGTCCATATCCACCATTGGTACAAGATCCTGCAAAAAAATAGCCGTCAATGCAATGCCGAATGCGGAAAATACATTCAATATAAATCCATTGATCTTTAAATATTTTCCGACCGTCATGATCAATGCCAGCGCAATACCGGCAAGCGCCGCCCCCGCGATCTCCGGGAAACCTCCCTGAAACAGCGGCGCAAATCCGGCACAGACAAAAATCGTAGCAAGATTATACGACATTCTGCGGTATTGCTTGCTGTGGATCTGTTTTAATTCTTCATATGCTTCGTCTAAAGTGATCTCCCCGGCGCAATAACTGCGTGAAACTGTATTGACCCGATCGATCCGGTTTAAATTCATCCCCCGCGCATGGACCCGTTTGTTGACGGTGATCGGGTCGATGCCGGAATCATCCAGCGTCACAAAAATCCCGGTCATCAAAACGACTGTCTCCACCGTCTGGGCGTTGGATGTTTTTAGGATCCGGTTGATCGTATCTTCCACACGATATGTTTCCGCTCCGCTTTTCAACATCGTTTCCCCTGCAAGGATCGCAGTATTCATCAATAATTTGTAATCCATCATCGTTCGTTCCATTCCCCCGGCGCTCTCAGATTTTTTTCATGATAAAATACAGGACTTTTCCGGTATATAACGCCATAACTTCTTCGTATTCCGTCTTGGAGACATAACCGCCGCAGGACATCATATCATAAGTTGTACTGACTTCCCGTACTTTGTAGTCTAAGATCTCAAATCCGTTTTTCTGATAAAATGCCTTTCTTTTCACCCGCTGCGCATAATTTGCGGCCTGTTCATCCATTTCCTCAATGTTCAGGATGATCCGTTTGCCTGCATATTTTTTCTGTACCGCCTGCAGGACCGCACTTCCGTATCCTTTCCCGCGCACCGCATCCGAAATTGCAAGATATAACAGGATCACAACATCGCCCTGCATGGCGGCGCTGGCAAGACCGACAAATTTTCCATCATCCAACACTGCCAAAAAATCGATTTTATGCTGTTTTGCTTTTCGGTACAACAGAAAAAGAGGTACTTGTTCCAATATCGGAAACGCGCTTTTATATAACTGCTTTACTTCTTTCTGATATTTTGCCGCATCTGCAAATTGTATCTTCATCTTTCTATTCTTTCATCTCCCGTTTTCACGAAAAATAAAAATCCCCCTGTATTTTCTTTATTTTTCCAGGAACAAAACGCCCAAAGTTCCCGGTCCGCAATGACTTGAGATCACGCCGCCTGCCCGTGTCACAATGATTTCATCAAACACGGATAAACTTTCCAAATATGCGCGTACTGCATCGATCGTTGCCTCTTCGCATCCGGAATGGGTAATGAAGACTCTGCCTGGTCGTGCGTGTTTCAAGTCTGTTTCCATTTCTTTTGCGTAAGAGAGAAGCACCTTGTCCATCTTTCCACGGAATTTTTTCGTCGGGCGCATCACTCCGTCTTCCACGACGATCTTCGGATGCAGCTTTAATGCGCCTCCGGCCATCGCTGCCAGACCGCTGCATCGTCCGCCGCGATATAAATAAGTCAATGTGTCTACCACAAAACTTGCCCGCACTTTGGGTTTGAGCAGCTCGATCTTTGACGCGATCTCTTCCGCGCACTTTCCCTCCTTTGCCAAAATAGCCGCTTCGATCACAAGAAGACCGATTCCGGTTGAAAGATTTGCGGAATCGATCACAGTGACAAGTCCTTCCTGCCCCAGTTCTTCCGCTGCAAGCCGCATGACATTTCCGGATGTGGACATCTCACCGGAAATCGAAAAGCAGATCACTTCGCGTCCGGCGTCGGTGTAAGGACGGATCAGTTCCATCGCACGCTCCATGGACGGCGCCGATGTCTTCGGCGTCGTCTTATTGGCGTCGGACCATTGATAAATCTCATCCGGCGTCACGTTGATCCCGTCTTCACATTCCTGTTCGCCAAGGAGAATGTGCAGCGGCAATACAGAGATATCGTAACGTGTTAATAATTCTTTCGACAGATCACAGGTACTGTCTGCAATAATTTTTACGGTCTTTGTTTCTGTCATGATTTTCACTCCTGTCATTTTATCTTTTTTTAATACGGATCTTACCAGCTTCCTCCGCCGCCTCCGCCGAAACCGCCGCCGGAAAATCCACCGGAAGAACCGCCAGATCCACCGAAAAATCCACTGTTATTCCCGGTATTTCCGGTGGAAGACGCTGGTCTCGGTGTAGAGATCGTTGTCGCAGCCGAACGCAGATCCTCATGCATCATCCGATGCATCAGATAATAATCAAAATACGGGGAGGAACTTCTCGTCTCATACCAGTCCGGCGCAGGCAGGGAAAGATCCCGCATCTTATCCAACAGAAGATCGGTCAGTCCGAATACATAAGCAAACGGCAGAATATGATAAAACAAATGCGGCGATTGTTCCGCGATCACTTTCATACGTTCCAGCTCCGCTGTTTCAATAAAGTCCCGAAGTCCTGCCAGATATCCCATCCACTCCACACACTGCTCAGTCCGTTTCTTCATAAATCCGGTCAATATCATACCTGCACATGACACGAGCGCTGCCGAGAGGATTCCCGGAAATAAATTCAGGATCGTTCCGCGCAGCATTCCGATCCCATATACAAATACAAATGCCAATACCGACGTCACACTCATCGCAACCGAAACACTTCCGAGCACGAGCCGCGGATTCTTCGCTTTTGAATACCAGAAATCCACGGTCCTTGCGAACAAGATCACACCGATCAGATACAAAACAGGCAGCAGAAACACAAGCATATTTGTAAACGTAAAACAGAACAGGAAACCTGACAATATGAACACCGGAATGCAGGTCAGGATCATCGCTGCCGCTCTGGCGCATCCGGATGCCTTCGTGTAAACCTGATGCGAATAACAGTCCGCAACTTCCGCTTTTACAGTCGTAAATGTCGCTGCCATTTTATATTTCAATTTGGATACAAGCACTTCGTCCCCGATATTCGGCGCATATTTTCCAAAGATACCGTCGAAAAACGTCCGGGCATACTTGGGAGCATCCTCCGGAAGTTCTTTCATCTTTGTCAGAGCCAGCGTCTTGCTTTTTGTTTCCCGGATCCGGATATATCCCTGATCCGCCCAGAACAGCAGCAGGGACATCGCATCCGTATCGGATACATTTCCATCTACAATATATCCCACTGCGGCACTGTCCAACCCCTGCGGCGGATGGAACTGTACCGACTGGATGATCCTTTTGTCACGTCCGAAACCGTAAAAAAGAAGCAGTAATATCAAAAGCACAGCCGCATTGATCCCGAGCAAAATTCCGTTAATCCCGCCGGTCGTATGAAGACTCTGAAAATATCCCTCTTCCATCGGAACAAAAAACGTCATCCCGGTTCCAACCGGAAGCGATTCGCGCAGCGTGCCGGACACGGTATTTCCGTCCCAGCTTAAATCTACGAGATCGGCGCCGTCCATCCGCTCTCCGTAGGCGCCGTAATAAATCTGAAAATTGTCTTTGTCAAAATCTTTCGGAAATGAGATCGTAAAGCTGCTTCCCGCCGGAATCTCATTTTGCCAGCCGGTCGGAAAGATATTGTAATATACATTCGGATAGCCCTTGCTTGTGATCGGCGTTACTTCATACTGAAAATCATAGTCCTGAGCTCCCCATACCTGCTCGTCTTCCGATCCAAAACGAAAGACTTTATTTCCGTTGTCAGAACTCACATCCAGCGGCTCATCGGATGCGACCTTATCAAAAGATGCATAATACGGGATTTCCGAAAGTGTACCGTCTTCCTGAAGTTCCGTTATCACGCCCTTTTGTGGAATATAACGATAAATACCGTGCCGCGCGTTTGAGAAATCCACATCGATCCGTTCCGACACAAAATAAGAATGATCTTCCCGGATTTCGATTTCCGTATGATAATCCTGCGTCGTCATATTCCGGTCTTCGACTACCTGCGTCTGTGTCCCGTCTGTTGAAAAAAGACGGCTTACGATCCCGAAATTCCCGGCGATCAAGAAAAATAAAATCCAAATAACGATTGTAAAAACACTGCTTTTATTCTTTATCCTCATATCCCCACTCCTGTCAGAATGATACGTTGACCTTTTCCCGCTCTTCCCTGCTGTTCACTTCATACAGCGGCATCCGTTCAAAATGAAAGATCCCGGCGATCAGACTGCCCGGAAACATCTCCGCCTTTGTATTAAACCGATTCACGATCCCGTTATAATACCGTCTTGCCCCCGCGATCTCCTCTTCGATCCGCGCAAGCTGTTCCTGTAATTGTATAAAATTTTCACTTGCCTTTAAATCCGGATAGTTTTCGGAAAGTGCGAACAATGAGTGGAGACTTCCCGAAAATACATTGTCCTTTTCAATCCGCTCTTTGTGAGATGCCGCGTTCATCGCACGGTTTCTCGCCTGGATCACCCGCTCCAGAGTCTCCGATTCATATTTCGCATATCCTTTCACGGTCTCCACATAATTCGGGATCAGATCATACCGCTTTTTCAGCGAAATGTCCAGTGCGGAAAACGCCTCTTCCGTCTTGTTCCGCAGTTTGACAAATCCGTTATACGATCCGATCACCCAGATCAGGATTCCGAGTACGATCAGCAGAATGATCCCCACTGCCGCCAGTAATATTGCTCCGATACTCATAACCATCTCTCCTTCCGCTCTTTTAAAGATCCGGTACGAAAAAAGACAGTACCGCGACGATATGCCACGGTAACTGTCAAAAGTAATTCTCTGCCTTTCTCCGTTGCCATGCACGCGTAAAAACTGAATACGATCAGCGTCGAATACAAAGGAGAACCTCTCCTTTGTACACCGACATTGTCATTTTATTATACATGACTTGCACGGCAAATACAATTATTTCCGTCGGATTTCTGAACCGACTGCGCCAGCTACAATGATCACTGCGCCGAGGAGCTGCAGCAGCGTCATATGTTCATGGAAGATAAGAAATCCAACCAGCGTTCCCACCACAACTTCCAGCGCGGAAAGAATACTCGTTGTCGTCGCTTCCACATACTGCGTGGATTTGACACAGGAGACATTGGCGACCATCGTACACAAGATTCCGATCCCGAACAGATTCCAGATCAATGTTCCGACCGGCGTACCGCTCATATGCCCTGCAACGGAAGAAAAATCGATTCCGAACATCAGCACAACAGCCGCGCCTAAAAATCCGTAGACAAGAAGCGTATCTCTCTCATAATCCTTGGCAAAATATTTCGGGAGCAGGATCTGCAGCGCAACACCGATCCCGTTGACGACACCTGCGAGGATACCGATCCCATCCAGCTTTACATTTCCGCCGCCGATCAGATTGGAGACAAGAACCGCTCCGATCAGACAAATGAAAATTGTGATTATCTTGTTTTTTTCCAGTTTTTCTCCAAACATGAAACGACCGAGGATCGCAACCCAGATGGGACTCATAAACATCAGCACCGTAGCCACACCCACCGGGATCCTGGAAACGGATACACTGTAACTTACAAAACTGATGCTGTATGCCACTGCGCCGTAGATCAGACAGATCACAAGTCCTTTGAGGTCGATTTTTAATGCGGATGGTTTTGTAAAAAGCAAAAACAAAAAGTAAGCTCCGCCAGCCAGCGCACAGCGGAAAAAGGAAATCTCCAGATTTGTAAACTGATACTGGGACAGAGATCTTACAAAAACCCCCATGATGCCCCACATCACCGCGGTAATGACGGCAAGGCTGATCCCTTTGGTACGATTACTCATGATCTGTTTCTCCGTTTCTGTAAATTACTTCATTTTCTTTGATCGTCATCCTCACTTTGATCTGATCGAGCTGTTCTTTTGGAACTTCCAGCGGATTTTGATCCAGCACAACAAAGTCCGCATATTTTCCGCATGCGATGCTTCCTTTTTCCTGTTCCTCAAAATACTGATATGCCGCATAGATCGTAACGGCTTTTAACGCATCCAGTACGGAAATCCTCTGCTCTTCTCCGATCGTTCTTCCCGCTCTTGAAATCCGGTTTACCGCACTCCATACCGTCCGCATCATATCCGGCGGAATGACCGGTGTGTCCTGATGGAACGTATATTTCATTCCAAGATCAATGGCATCTTTCACCGGTGAGATCCGGCTTCCCCGTCTCTCTCCGAAATTCTGTAAATGGATGTCGCCCCAATAATACGTATGTGCCACAAAAAAGCTGGGGATCATTCCGATCGCTGCCATCCGCTGCAGCTGATCTTTCCGTACAAGCTGTGCATGTACCATGACCGCACGGTGCAGATTGGTTGTTCCGGTTTCCGCTAATACACGTTCAAACTGCGTAATATACTGTTCGGCAGCGGCATCGCCGTTGCAGTGCGCAAGCAACTGTTGTTTTTTCTCAAGGGCAAGTTCGATATATCCGCGCAGCGCTTCATCCGTATGGATCGGATATCCGCAGTAAGCATTGTCGCCCTCATATGGTTCACTCATCCAGGCAGTCCGTCCCTGCGGCGATCCGTCCAGGAACACTTTGTATCCTCCCAGTTTGAAGTGATCCTTATACCGGTTCGCATAATCACGTTCTTCCTCCGGCAGATCCGCCGCGGTCATAATGTCCGCATATCCGACCACATCCAGTTTTAAAAGACCGTTTAAGGAAGCATATTTCAGAAGCTGGAACAACGGTTTTGCGACCATGCCGTCCTGAACAGTCGTAATTCCGTAACTTGCATACATCTTCTGCGCTTCCCCGATCAAATACATCAGTTCTTCCATGGAAGTCATCGGCAAATGTGCCTGAAATTCAATAAACGCCTTTTCTTCCATATATCCATCCGGTATCTGCGTGTTTTCTACTCTTCCGTATTTTCCTCCTGCACAGTCTTCGGTATGTTCGTCAATCTGAGCGATCTTTAGACCTCTGCTGTTGGTCACACCCATATGGGACGATGCATGGATCAGAAGAACCGGATTCGTCCGGCTGATCTCATCCAAAACGTACCGGTCCGGATGGCGCTTTTCTTTTAGGAAATTCTGGTCATAATTACAGCCGATGATCCAGCTGTCCTCCGTCAGCTTTCTTTTTTGCGCAAATGCGTTCATCGTATCTATGATTTCCGCAAAACTTCCGCAGCCGGACAGATCACACTGCGTCATCGCATTCGCCGCCCCGACAAAATGAGAATGCGCGTCGATAAATCCAGGCAGCATCGTCTTTCCCTTAAGATCGATCATCTGATCTCCATCTTTCTTATACTGCATGACGTCATCGAAGCTGCCAACCGCCAGGATCCGACCGTTTTCCACACAGACAGCTTCCGCATACAAGGAAGCGTCTTCCATGGTGAGGATTGTTCCGTTATAATAAAAAGTTTTCATCGTGTCCCTCCTTTGTTTGTAGTCTGTTTCGTATTCCATGATTTTTCAAGCAAAATCAGAGCAGATATAATCGTCTCCTTATATCTACCCTGATCACAGATTTTTATTTTGTATTTAAAACAAGCTCACAGGCTTCCAGCTCCGGGGAGAGCGCCCGTACTTTGATCTCTCCGGCTTCTTCTTTTGCCTGGATCAGCGCCAGGATCAATCCGGAAAATGCATGTCTGCTGGATGCTTTATCATTTTCCCGGCATCCCGGATCTCCGTTTCCGAGTCCCAGCAGTGTTCCTGCACCCGTTACTTCAAACTGAACGTTGTTTTCTGCATTTGGAACAACAATACCGTCTGCGTCTACGATCGATACTTTTACACAGGCAACATCACTGCCGTCTGCCTGAAGTACCGGTCGGTTTGCTTCCATACGGATTGCAGCCGCTTTTCCAGCTGTTCGCTGGATGTCTTCCGCAACCGGTTTTCCGTCGCGGTATCCGATCGCTTTCAATTCACCCGGCTGATACGGCACTTCATACTCGATCCAATCGCCATCCAACGCTTTTCTTCCGAGGGATGTTCCATTTAAGATCAGATCCGCTTCATCACAGTTTGTATACAAACGGATCACTTTGATCTCGCCCTCTTTTTCCCATGTCCAATGCGGCATGATATGGATCAATGGTGTTTCTTTCATGCGTGCCTGATAATAAAAGCAGTCGTCTTTCGGGAATCCGCATGTATCCATGATACCAAAGTTGGAGCAAACCTGAAATTCTTTCAACGGCGTCGGCTCTCCCCTGTAATCAAATCCCGTCCAGATAAAGAAACCGCCTGTCTTCGGATTCTCTTTATAGAAATTCCATGTCTGCCACGGACGTGCGGTTCCTCCGGCATTCGGACCGCCTTCCCCGCCCATCATAACGTAACGGGTTCCGTAACTGGAACAATGTCCGCGTTCCTTATTATCTTCATAGATACCTCTTGTCGTGTACCAGGAAGCACTCTCCGTACTCAAAAACTTCATATCCGGATAATTTGCGGACAGATTTTTGATCTGGTTATCATTCAGTGCCGATTCCGCGTAGTTCATGCCAAATACATCATAAATCTCCAGACCATAGTGAGCGGCCATCTCACCGGACAAAAATGCCTCCGCCGATAAGAACAGGCGGCTGTCATCCAGGCTCTTTGCAAACGGGATCATCTTGTCGAGAATCCGCAGCGCCTGATAACTTCCCGCAAAAATTTCTTCGTTGGACATACTCCATGCAAATACAGACGGATGATTTCTCGAACTCTTGATCAATTCTTCCAGATCGTCCATGCGGTGCTGACTTGTCTCGATGATACGGTTTTCGTTGATCACAAGTACGCCAAGCCGGTCGCAGGCATCCAGAAGTTCCAGTGTCGCCGGATTATGGGAAGAGCGGAATGCATTGAATCCGATATCCCGGATCTTCTGGATCTTATAATTCTGGATTGCATCCGGAATCGCCGCTCCGACTCCTACGAAATCCTGATGGAAACATGTACCGTACAACGGTGTCTGCTTACCGTTCAGCAGGAGTCCCTCTGCTGTATATTCGATGCTGCGGATACCAAATGTTGTCTCATAGTGATCCACCAGCTTCTCATCCACAAATATTTCAGTCACCGCAGTATAAAGACACGGATTGCCGCAGTCCCAAAGCATTGCATCGGCAACTTCCAATTGACATTTCTTTGTATCTTTTCCGTAAACCGGAATCATTCCGGAAGCCTCTACCTGTCCGACTTCCTCGCCGTCCGGATCCACGATCGTTGTGCAGACAGAATAAGAAGATTCTGCAAATGTCTCATTGCACACGGTTGTCTCGATATCCAATACCGCGTCTTTCCCGGATACGGTTGGTTTCACAAAAACGCCCCAGCGGTCCACATGGACATCCTCATAGGTTGTAAGCCAGGTATGACGGTAAATTCCGCCGCCCTCATACCACCAGCCTTCGCTTCCGTTTGTTGTATCACAGCGTACAAGGATGACATTGTCTCCCTCTTCATCGCCGTATTTTGTCAGTTCTGTCACATCGAACTGGAATCCCGTATATCCGGAATAATGATCCCCGATAAAACAGCCGTTATACCAGAAAGACGCATTTCTCATGACGCCGTCAAATTCCAGAACGATTCGTTTTCCAAGCATATCCCTGGATACTTTAAATGCTTTTCGGTAATACGCGATTCCGTCCGGGATATATCCCTGCGCCCAGTTGGTCGCCTTGTCGGATACCCCCATCTCCACCCGGAAGTCATGCGGAAGATCTACCTTTTTCCAGTTCTTTGCCGACTTTGCTTTTTCCGGGAGATTGCCCATCAGCATATTTGCGGCGTCAACGTCTCCTTTTGCATCATCTCCTGCCGGCAGGATATCCTGCAGAGCGCGGATCATATTTGCAGCACCTGCAAATGGCTCAAATAATTCGCCGTCTACCGCATTGGAAACACCTGCAACAATTCCGCTTTTTGCGTAAGTCTTCGGAAGCGGACCGATCTCATCGATAATATACATCCAGTTTTTATCAAAATTTTGTTTCGTTCTCATAGGATCTCCTTTATTTCTGCTCTGCCTGTTTTCTGCGTTCCTCTAATTCTTTGACGATCTTCTCGTGCTCTTTGTCCGTAAATTTGTTAAAGAGCATCGGGATCACTGCGAATACTCCGAGTACTGCACAGAACAAAGTAAACGCGCCGTGGATCATAACCTGTGTCTCACTTGTTACATGATTCGGCACATAATTGGCAACTTCCAGTACAACGCCTGTCACACCAGCGCTCAACGCCATACCGATCTTCGCAGTCAACGTCTGTGTTGAGCTGATCAGTCCCTCCTGACGGTTTCCGAATTTCCACTCTGCGTACTCGATCGTATTGGTCAGCATCGTAGCTGATACAACCGAAGACATTCCAAGCGGAATACTTGTCAGCGCGTACAGGAACATTACAAGCGGTACATTATCAAAACCTGCGAAGAAGAAAATCACATCGACGATAATACCAAATACTCTTGCTTCATAATGTACCTCCTTAATTTCATCTCTCTCTGATGATAGGATAACCCAAAGCCTCAAAGAATACACTGTCACAGACAGACCTGTCCGATACTTTCATATCAAATTCAGACATTCCTGTTTTGTTCTTTTCTTGATTCACTTGGAAGAACCCCGAATTCCTCTTTATATAATTCATAAAAATGGGTGGAATTTTTAAATCCCAGATCTTCCATGACCGACGCCACGCTTTTCTCTGTTTCGATCAGCAACGTTCTCGCCTGTTGGAGGGCGATCTTCTGACAGTACCGTGTGATCGTGTAGCCGGAAAATTTTTTAACGATCCGATTCAGATAATCTCCGCTGTAATTCAATTCATTTGCAAGTTCCTGCCTGGAATATTTCCCCGGATTCTCCTCGATCAGACTTTTGATATGCTCAAACAACTGTTCTTCCACGGAAGACGCCAGTGTAACATGCAAAAGCTGATGAAAATTCTTGTCCTGCAGTTCTCCGAACAGTCTCTCGACCAGCCCGTGGAAAATATACAGATATCCGGGCTTCTGCTGGAGCAGCTCTTTTGTCATCTGTTCAAAAAGCTGATACGTATTATTCAGACCATTTTCATCTTCCTTTGTAGAAATATGAAGATAATCCTTTTTGTAAATTGCCTTTTCTTCCAGACTCGCCGCTAAAAAGCGATAGATCACGCCGGATTTTTTTCCGGTTTCCTCCAAAATCTTCCGGATATATTCTTTAGAAAGACATAAATATACAACAAAAAAATCGTTTCCGGAAATCTCACAATGTTTGGTATTGCGGTTGACAAAACAGCCCTCGCCTTTTTGGTAAAGGTACGTGCTGCCCTCGATCTGTTGTTTCACTTCGCCTTTCAGAACATACATCAACTCATAATAATCATGCTGGTGCATTTTGATGCCCCATTCATCCGGGAAAACCATATTGCCGTCGTCCGGTTCTCCATCCGTTTCTTTCCATTGTTTGGATGTAAATTTCTTTCCGTCACTGATTCCGCCAAAACGGATATTCTTGTTCTCCTCATACTCTCCGCCTGCCATGACATTGATCGCAAACGGTACATTCATGTACCGCATATGATCAGTCCTGGAAATTTCCAGCTTGTCCTCTTTCCGTTCATTCGGCGTGATCTTGATCTTGTCATTCAAAGAATACCATGGAAATATAAACACGGCTTCACTCCCCCTGTTCTCTCTTCTTATTTGTGGTAAGGCTCGCTGAAATTGATCCGATAACTTCGATAAATCTGTTCCAGAAGAATCACGCGCATCAACTGATGGGGAAATGTCATTTTGGAAAAACTCAATGCAAAATCCGAACGTTTCAGCACCGCTTCCCCGAGACCGATGGAACCGCCGATCACAAATGTGATGTGGCTTTTCCCCTGGATCCCAAGCTGATCGATCTTCGATGCAAGTTCTTCGGAGGAGAGCATTTTCCCTTGGATTTCCAATGTGACCACATAGGAATCTTCTTTGATATATTTCATAATACGTTCCGCTTCTTTTGCACGGATCCCATTTTCTACAACCTCGCTTGCCTGATCCGGTGTCTTCTCATCCGCCACCTCAATGATCTCCAACTTACAGTATTTACTCAAGCGCTTGCTGTATTCGGCAATCGCATCTTTTAAATACTTTTCTTTGATTTTCCCTACTGTGATCAATGAAATCTTCATTTGTCTTACATCCTTTTTCTTATTGTGCGGCTGCCTTTTTGCGTTCTCCTGCAAAAAGATCGATAAAACGATGAAAACCTTTATAGAACACCTGACCGTAAATACTTCCGCAAATATTATGTACGATCCTGAAAATGATCGCTCCCTCCAGACCGATCACACCGGTAGCAACCGCCATCGCTCCGAGCGAATTAAAGACAGACTGCCATCCGTATGTCGCAGAAAGACCCACACCGATTCCGCCGATGATCCCCGCATAGGACAAAAAGGAGGGCGGAAGGAGCGTATACAGTACAAGGAAAAGGATCCCTCCGAAAATATTTCCCGGGATACGCCCCTGGGAACGGATCTTGGAATCTTTCTCAAACGGAAGCATCACGGACATCACTGCGATTCCCGCCCACATTGAACGAGGCAGTTTAAAAATTTCCACAAAAAACATCATCGTCGCAACTCCAAACGTCATCGCAAGCTGCCATCTTGTCCTTGAAGAATGAATGTTAAATTCCTTGAAAATACGATCCAAATCCCTCTTATACACCCGATTCTTATGTCCTCTGTAAAAAACGACTGCCGTCAATATCCCACCGATCAAAAGCCCCAGAAGTCTCATGGAAAATGCTTTCGTGCCGTTCACATCATATCCATAAAGAAGCAGATATCCCAAAACGACGGTGGAATGATTGGACATCAAAATGTTGTGACAGCTTAAAAATGCCAGCACAAAGATACAGCCGATATTTACGAACATTCCGCCAAATGGTCCAAAGAAATTCGCAGCCCTCGGGCCAAACATCATGATCGCGAACACAACGCCGATCACTTCCAGGGAATGCCGCATACAGATACCAAAATCCGCATTTTTAAATACCATTAAAAACAGAAGTACGACTACGCCGACAATACTGTTTTCATCACCGAATACTTTCCCGTACAACATCACAAAACACATACAGAAGATCATCGTAATTGCAATTTTGCACATATAAATGCATGTATGATGCAGCTTCTCCCTGCGTCCTGCCGCATTTTTGATCACCGCCTTGGATCCCGCCTGATTTAATTGCAATTCCTGATAAAATGTCATAAAATCTTCCTTTCTTTTCGTGTTTTTGAGTGACCCGAAGCGAATACTTTTTAACCAGTGAAAGTGTTCGCTTTGGGTAAGCAATGAGGCATTATACCATCGGCACGGATGTTTGTCAATGAAAGAAAAAACAGAGGGCTGAAGCTTCTAAAATAACTTTCTGCCCTCTGTTTTTCATGCATATTCTTTTATTTTATTTATCACGCAGATATTCATCGATTCCTTTTGCCGCCGCTTTTCCGGCTCCCATTGCAAGAATAACCGTTGCAGCGCCTGTCACGGCGTCTCCGCCTGCATAAACGCCCTCTTTGGAAGTCTTTCCGCTTTCTTCATCTGCTACGATACATTTCCACTTGTTGATCTCAAGTCCCTCTGTCGTAGAAGAGATCAGCGGGTTCGGGGATGTACCAAGCGACATGATCACGGTATCCACATCGATCACAAATTCAGATCCCGGAACTTCTACCGGACGTCTTCTTCCGGATGCATCCGGTTCGCCCAATTCCATCTTGATCACTTTCATTCCTGTGACATTTCCCTTGTCGTCTACAAGAATCTCTTTTGGATTTGTCAGCAGATCAAAAATGATACCCTCTTCTTTTGCGTGATGTACTTCCTCCACTCTGGCCGGAAGTTCTTCTTCGCTTCGACGATATACGATATGTACCTCAGCGCCGAGACGGAGCGCTGTTCTTGCGGCATCCATCGCAACGTTACCGCCACCGACTACCGCTACCTTTGTTCCGGCGCAGATCGGTGTATCATAATTATCATCAAACGCTTTCATCAGGTTGCTTCTTGTCAGGTATTCATTTGCAGAAAATACACCGTTGGCATTCTCGCCCGGGATTCCCATAAATTTCGGAAGACCTGCTCCTGATCCGATAAATACTGCTTCAAATCCCTCTTCCTCGATCAGCTGATCGATCGTTGTAGATTTGCCGATCACAACGTTTGTCTCAAATTTAACACCAAGTTCTTTGACTTTCTCAATTTCCTTTGCAACAACTTTCTGCTTCGGCAGACGGAATTCCGGGATACCGTATACGAGAACACCGCCAAGCTCATGAAGCGCTTCAAATACTGTCACTTCATAACCAAGCTTTGCAAGATCTCCGGCGCAAGTCAGTCCCGACGGACCGGAACCGATCACTGCAACTTTATGCCCGTTGGTCTTCTCTGCGCCGACCGGTTTGATATCATGTTCCAGCGCATAATCTGCAACGAAACGCTCCAGCTTACCGATGGAGATCGGCTCGCCCTTGATTCCGCGGATGCACTGCCCCTCACACTGGGATTCCTGCGGGCATACACGTCCGCAAATAGCCGGAAGCGCGCTTGCCTGTCCGATCACTTTATAGGCTTCCTCGATATTTCCATCTTTTACTTCTTTGATAAATCCCGGAATATTGATCGCAACCGGACATCCCTGAATACATTTCGCATTTTTACAATTGATGCATCTGGCTGCCTCTTCCATCGCTTCTTCCTGATTATATCCAAGACAAACTTCTTCAAAGTTTGCTGCTCGTACTTTCGGATCCTGTTCTCTTACAGGCACTTTCTTTAATACATCTGCCATTAGTTGTCACCTCCGCAATTTCCACATCCGCCGTGGTGTGTGTCACCCTCCTGCAGTTTCAGCATTGCGCGTCCCTCTGCAGTCTTATATGTCTGTGCTCTCTTCATTGCCTGATCAAAATCTACAAGGTGACCATCAAATTCCGGTCCGTCCACACAGGCAAATTTGATCTCATCGCCAACCTGAAGACGGCAGGCACCGCACATTCCGGTTCCGTCTACCATGATCGGGTTCATGCTGACGATCGTCGGGATCTCCAGTTTCTTTGTCAGCAGACAGACGAATTTCATCATGATCATCGGTCCGATCGCAACGCATACGTCATATTTCTTGCCTTCATTCTGAACAAGGTCTTCCACAACGGCCGTTACCATACCGGATCTTCCGTAAGAGCCGTCATCCGTTGTCACATACAGATTTCCGGCAACTGCTTCCAGCTCTTTCTCGAGGATCACCATATCTTTTGTTTTGGCGCCAAGCACGACGTCTGCTTCGATTCCATGCTCGTGAAGCCATTTCACCTGTGGGTATACCGGTGCAGCGCCGACACCCCCGGCAACAAACAGCATTTTTTTCTTCTTCAGAGATGCAAGATCCTCTGCCACAAATTCAGAAGCGCATCCGAGCGGTCCAACAAAATCACGGAAACTGTCGCCCTCTTTTAACGCCGACATCTTCACGGTGGAAGCTCCTACTTCCTGGAATACGATCGTGATCGTTCCTGCCTCCCGGTCATAATCGCAGATTGTAAGCGGAATCCGTTCCCCCTTATCATCCATCTTTACGATCACAAACTGTCCCGGCTGACAATGCTTTGCAACACGTGGTGCATGAACATCCATAAGAAAAATCTTATCAGCCAGCTTCTCTGCTTTTAAAATCTTATACATGATCTTCCTCCTTGTATTCATATACGCCCTCTCATTTGGATTCTGCTTTTACAGAAAACCGGTGCAAGAGCCTCTCTTCTGATATAATACGATATTCCCCTCTTATAAGCAAGTAGTCTTTTTCAGGAAATCATCAGAAAAAGGACAGATACCTTTCAGTACCTGTCCCTCAAGTTTCCGTCCGGAATTAGAAATCAACTTCTGTTCCGTAGTAAATACATGTGAACAGTTTCTCCATTGTAGCCGGATCGATCGCACGCGGATTAGATCCTGTACATGCATCTCCAACGGCAAGTTCGGAGATCTTTGCAATCTTCTCTTTGAACTCGTCTTCATTGATACCGAATTCTTTCAATGTCTTCGGAATGTTCAACTGTACATTAAAGTCGTCGATCTTCTCGCACAGGCTGTTGATCAGTGCTTTTTCAGAAGCGCCCGGAAGTCCGACTTTTCTTGCGATCTCAGCGTACCGTTTTGCAGCTACCGGATCTTTTGCATTGTATTTGATAACATATGGCAGATACATTGCGTTTGCACATCCATGTGTGATATGACCGGTTGAGAACGCTGCGCCTGTCTTATGAGCCATGGAATGAACGATACCAAGCAGAGCATTGGAAAATGCCATTCCTGCCAGACACTGTGCGTCATGCATATGTGCTCTTGCATCCATATTGCCTCTGAAAGAAGCCGGCAGATAATCAAATACCATCTCGATTGCCTGAATTGCCAGCGGATCCGTATATGCACAGTTCAATGTAGATACATAAGCCTCGATCGCATGTGTCAACGCATCCATACCTGTATATGCAACCTGTTTTGCCGGAAGTCCCTCTACCAGTTCGGAATCTACGATCGCAACATCCGGTGTGATATTAAAATCAGCCAGCGGATATTTTACGCCGGTCTCATAGTTTGTGATAACAGAGAATGCTGTTACTTCTGTTGCAGTACCGGATGTAGACGGGATCGCACAGAATTTTGCTTTCTGTCTTAATTCCGGGAAGTTAAACGGAATGCAGAGTTCCTCAAATGTAACATCCGGATATTCATAGAATGCCCACATTGCTTTTGCGGCATCGATCGGGGATCCACCACCCATAGATACGATCCAATCCGGTTCAAACTTGCGCATCGCTTCCGCGCCTCTCATAACAGTCTCAACAGACGGATCCGGTTCAACACCCTCGAACAGTTCTACTTCCATGCCTGCCTCTTTCAGGTAATTCACCGCTTTATCAAGGAATCCCTGACGCTTCATGGAACCACCGCCAACTACGAGGATCGCTTTTTTTCCTTTCAGATTTTTCAGTTCTTCCAGACATCCTTTACCGTGATAAATGTCTCTTGGTAATGTAAATCTTCCCATCGCAATACATCTCCTTGTATATGTATTTGTTATTTTTTTAACATATATATTATAACACTCTTCCCCTTTTCATACAAGTCAATATATGTAAATTTTGAGCTAAATAGTGCACAAAAAACCCCTTGCATTTTTAGTTAAAAATACAAGGGGTATCTCTGAATCTATTCGTATTCCAACAGATAATTCCGCTTTGTTACCTGTGTCATCTTTCCGGCATCATTGATCAGAACCGCTGAAAAGATCGTGCTTCCCTCCGGCATATCTACCGGTCCCGTATATGGAGTGGACGCTGCCGACGGCGTAGTCCCATCCGTTGTATAATATGCGGTATACCCTTCCGGTATCTGGATCGTGATCTGCGTCGGTACACTGTACTGACCGGTCGAAGGTGTCACTGCAGGCGCATCTTCGATTGGGATCTCTATCGTATAAGTGCGGCTTGCTGTCAGACTTGGGATTCCTTTTTTGTTGACTGCGATCGTTTTGATCGTTGTCGTTCCCTCTTCAAGAAGAATTGGCTCCGTATACTCGATGCTTTCCGTTGTCGGTTCCGAATCATCCAGCGTATAGTAAATCTTACCGTCTCCTGTAAGCGTAACTTCCTGTACTTCGGTGTAATCACCCTCTTCCAGACTAAATTCCGGCATATCGGAAACATATGCGCTCACCTTAGAAAGTACCGCATCACTGCATCCCGAAAGCATTCCGGAAATCTGTTCCACCTGTTTCGTATCCACATAAAATTGGATCGCCGCCTGATACAATGCCGCATTTTCAGGCTGGGAATCAATTGCCGTCAAGAACATTTCTTCCGCTTCGTCTTCCTTTTTCTGTTGGATATATAACTTGGAGATTCCTGTGTACGCCTCTGCTTTTTTCGCATCCTTTCGTATCGCACGCTGAAATAGTTTTTCCGAAGTATGATAATCTCCGGTCTGCATTGCCTGATATGCCTTGGCTACAACCCCGTCGTAAGAATTCTGGTATACGACAAATCCGGCGCCTCCCAATACGACAAGGAGCACAAGCAGGATTCCAGCCACCAGACGGCGTCTTTTTTTGACAGCACGTTTTTTACGCGCTGCCTGCTGACGACGTTTTTCTTCTACATCACGACCGGATCCGCCTCCATTTTGACGGACTGCTCCCGTGCCGGGTCTCATCTGTCCGGTACTTTGGCGCATATTTCCTGTGTTCTGCCGCAAACTGCCTGTGCTTTGCCGCATATTGCCTGTATTTCTGCGTGCCTCGCCCTGTGTCCTGCCTCCTTGCGTATTCCCTCTCCGGACAGCAGAAGTCTTCCCCATTCGTTCTGCCCGGATCCGCTCCAGTTCCCCCTGACTCAATACACGCGTAGAATTTCCGGTTCCCTGTTCCGCTCCGCTTCGATATCGTCGAATATCGTCAGTCCGGATCGGTCTTGTTGCATCTTCAACCGAGCCACGCACTTCACGCACAAGAACATCTTCCAACGGATTATAATCCGGCACCATCTGTACTTCGTTTCTGCAATCGGGGCAGATCAGCATACCCTCCGGTATATCTGCACCACAATGTGTACATCTCATTTAGTGCTTCCTCCTACTGTCGTGCTGTTTCCACACAGTTGTTCATCAACATTGCTATTGTCATCGGACCAACTCCGCCCGGAACCGGCGTGATCGCAGACGCCTTTTTTGAGACTCTCTCAAAAGCAACGTCCCCGCATAACTTTCCATTCTCATCCCGATGCATTCCGACATCGATCACGACCGCCCCGTCTTTTACATAGTCCTCATCGATAAAACGTGCTTTTCCGACTGCTGCAATCAAAATGTCTGCCCGCTTTGTAATCTCTTTCAGATTCTTTGTATGGGAATGCGCGATCGTTACCGTTGCATTTTCACGGAGCAAAAGCGCAGCCATCGGTTTCCCGACGATATTGCTCCGTCCCACCACAACACATTCTTTTCCGTCCAGCGTGATGTCCGAACGCTTCAGAAGCTGAATGATCCCTGCCGGTGTACAGGATAAAAATCCTTTTTCACCGATCCACAGTCTTCCTACACTGACCGGATGAAATCCATCCACATCTTTTTCCGGTGAAATGGCGCGGATCACTTTGTCTTCGTCAATATGTTTCGGAAGCGGAAGCTGGACAAGGATTCCGTTCACCGATTCATTACTGTTCAGAGTATCGATCAGTTTCAGAAGCTCTTCCTCCGACGTTGATTCTTCCAGTTCATAAGATTCCGATTCAATCCCGATATATGCACAGGCTTTCTTTTTATTGTTAACATAAACCGATGAAGCCGGATTCGCTCCAACCTGTACAACCGCCAGGCAGACCTGCTTTCCCTCAGATTTTAATCTGCTTACTTCCAGTTTCAATTCATCTTTGATTTCTTTTGAAATCTGCTTTCCGTCTATCAAATGTGTCATTCGTGTCTCCTTTATCGCATCTATATTAAAACAGACCGGTAATTTTTCCGTTTTCGTCTACATCGATCTGATTTGCCGCAGGCACTTTCGGAAGTCCCGGCATTGTCATGACCGCACCGGTCAGTGCAACAACAAATCCGGCGCCTGCGCTCACATAAACCTCCCGGATATGAATATCAAAATTCTCCGGGCGTCCCAATTTTTTCGCATCATCCGACAATGAGTATTGATTTTTCGCCATACAGATCGGGAAACTTCCAAATCCAAGCTCTTCGATCCGTGCCAGCTGTTTCTTTGCGGCAGGCTCATAAACTACGCCGCGCGCTCCGTAAATTTCTTTTGCGATCGTCTCGATCTTTTCTTCCAAAGACAGACTGTCCTCATAGAGTGTATGGAAATGGCTTTCCTTTGTCTGCAATGTTTCCAACACTTTCTTCGCCAGCTCGATTCCGCCCTCACCGCCGTGTTCCCACACTTCGGATAAAGCAAATTCACATCCGCGTTCCTCGCAGAATTTGCGGATAAACGCATTCTCAGCATCTGTATCCGTAACAAACGAATTCAACGTCACGATAACCGGAACACCGAATTTCTGGAGGTTTTCAATATGTTTTTCCAGATTGACGATACCTTTTTTCAGAGCATCCAGATTTTCTTCTGCCAGATCCGCTTTTGCAACGCCCCCATTATACTTCAAAGCACGCACGGTTGCAACAAGAACAACTGCATCCGGTTTCAGTCCCGCTTTACGGCATTTGATGTCCATAAACTTCTCGGCACCGAGATCCGCGCCGAATCCCGCTTCCGTGATCGTGATATCACTCATTTTCAATGCCATCTTTGTTGCCCGCACACTGTTGCATCCGTGGGCAATATTGGCAAACGGACCGCCGTGAACCAATGCCGGCGTGTGTTCCAGTGTCTGGATCAGGTTCGGTTTGATCGCATCTTTCAAAAGCGCCGTCATTGCGCCTGTTGCCTGAAGATCGTCCGCCGTAACCGGCTCTCCCGCAAAATTGTATGCAACGATGATCTTTCCAAGACGTTGTTTCAGATCTGCAAGATCATCTGCAAGACAGAGGATCGCCATGATCTCCGACGCTACCGTGATCACAAAATGATCTTCTCTCACCATACCGTCCATCTTATTGCCAAGTCCAACAACAATATTACGCAGTACGCGGTCATTCATATCCACACAGCGTTTCCATACAACCTGGCGAGGATCGATCTGCAGTGCATTTCCCTGCTGGATATGATTGTCCAGCATTGCTGCAAGCAGATTGTTGGCAGAAGTGATCGCATGGAAATCTCCGGTAAAATGCAGATTCAGATCTTCCATCGGAACAACCTGCGCATATCCGCCTCCGGCCGCACCGCCTTTGATCCCGAAACACGGTCCTAACGATGGCTCGCGAAGTGCAATGACCGCTTTCTGGTTCAGTTTCTGCATTGCCTGACCAAGCCCCACTGATGTGGTCGTTTTTCCCTCTCCGGCAGGTGTTGGATTGATCGCAGTCACAAGGACAAGCTTTCCATCCGGATTGTCTTTGATACGATCCCAGAATTCTTCCGATAATTTTGCCTTATACTTTCCGTAAAATTCCAGATCTTCCTCTGCGATCCCTGCTCTTTCGGCTACTTCTCTGATCGGAAGCATCTGTGCTTCCTGTGCAATCTGAATGTCTGTTTTCAATTTCATTTCCTCCTTGACTGTCATTTATTTTCTGATAAATATTGCTCAAATTCTTCTTTTGTCATCAGCACTTTCCTTGGTTTTGTTCCCTCTTCCGGACCGACTACGCCTACATCCGCCAATTGATCCATGATCCGCGCTGCCCGGTTGAAGCCGATCTTGAACATCCGCTGCAGCATCCCGATCGACGCTTTCTCTTTCTCAATGATCAAATATCCTGCATCTGCAAAATACTGATCTCGCGCGTCACTGCTATTTTCCATTCCCGGCGCTGCAATCGATATACTGCCGTTCTCTGTCTCCAGCTCCGCGTTCATATGTTCCTCAAGTTCATTGCTATAAGAAGCATTTCCGTTGTTCTCAATCAAATATTCCACGACCTGCTGTACTTCCTTGTCGGATACAAACGATCCCTGAACCCGGACCGGTTTCGGATAGCCGGTCGGATAAAACAACATATCTCCTTTTCCAAGCAGTTTTTCCGCACCGTTCATATCGATGATCGTCCGGGAATCCACGCCTGAGGAGACTGCGAATGCGATCCTCGACGGCATATTTGCCTTGATCAGTCCGGTAATGACATTGACAGACGGTCTCTGTGTCGCAAGGATCAGGTGGATCCCCGCCGCACGGGCCAGCTGTGCCAGCCGGCAGATTGCTCCCTCCACATCTTTTGGAGCAACCATCATCAGATCGGCAAGCTCGTCCACGATGATCACGATCTGCGCCATTTTTTTCGGCACGCCCTCCCCGGGCTCCATCTGCAGGATCTTTTCGTTAAAGCCTTTCAGATCGCGCACATTGTATTCGGCAAACATCTGATAACGTTTCATCATCTCGGCAACTGCCCAGTTCAGAGCGCCAGCCGCTTTCTTCGGATCCGTGACAACCGGGATCAAAAGATGCGGGATTCCATTATATACGCTTAATTCCACAACTTTCGGATCGACCATGATCAGCTTGACGTCTTCCGGATCGGATTTGAAGATCATACTCATGATCAATGTGTTGATACATACCGATTTACCAGATCCCGTCGAACCTGCCACAAGCAGATGGGGCATCTTTGCAATATCCGCGATCACCACTTTTCCGGCAATATCCTTTCCGACTGCCACCGTAAGATTGGACTTACTTTTCTGAAAATCTTCCGCTTCCAGAAGATCCCGCAGCATAACGGCAGAATTTTCACTGTTCGGCACCTCGATCCCGACTGCCGCTTTCCCCGGGATCGGAGCTTCGATCCGCAGATCGGTCACTGCAAGATTCAGTTTAATATCATCGGCAAGCCCGACGATCTTGCTGACTTTCACGCCTTGTTCCGGCTGGATTTCATACCGTGTAACCGACGGTCCGCAGCTGGCATTGGTCACATGCACTTTTACTCCAAAGTTCTGCAGTGTCTGTTCCAGTTTCAATGCCGTTGCACGCAAATGTGCATCAGAATCTCCGCCGCCTTTCTTTCCGCGTTTCAGCAGACGCAGAGGCGGGATCTTATAGACCGGTTTCGGCTGTTCTTCTTTCTCTTTGATCTCCGCCTCGACATTCTGTGTCTCCGCCGCAATTTCCTGTATATCCTGCTTTGTCGTTTTTTTCTTTGCGGGAGATGCCGAAACTTGCTCTCCGTCATTCACTTCGGAATCCAAAGCCCTCGGTTCCTCTCCCCATATATTCGTCTCCTCTGCCTGCTCCGCTTCGGCACGGTCATCCGCCCGATTGATCACAAATGCCGTCTCCGGCAAATCGTCTCCCTGCGTTTCGTCAAACGGAGACGGAAACGGAATATCCTGCGGCTTTTCATCCATTGGCAGATCCGGTATCAGTTCTTGAACTTCCGGAGACTTTCGTTTTGAAGGTCTGTCTGATAAAGTCGTTGCAAAAGACACACCGGAAACTTTCTGATCCTGCCTGCGTGCTTTTTTCGATTCTTTCTTCTCTTCATTCTGCTTTTGTACACGCTCTTTTTCTGCTTCCGCCTGCAGCGCTTCTAACCGAAGAACCCTTGTCTGCCGACGTTCTTCCCTTTTCTTTGCCGCGCGGATCGCAGCGGTCTCATGTCGTATCTTTGCATCTTCATATACTCTTTTTCCGCCATGACTTAGCGGTTTCAACAGCGAGCGCTCGGTGATCAGGATCACACTGATCACTGCCAGGATCACGATCACAATGTATGCGCCGACTACGCCAAGCATCGGACAGAGAAGCTGTACCTGCGCTCCCCCCAGCAATCCTCCCGCATCTTTCCGGATACTTGCCTGACGATAATGTTCCATCAATCCCATTCCGGGTGTATACGAATTGACAACCAGTTCTAAAAATGCAGCAACCAGACATACAAGCACGATCGCCGCCGCTGTCTTTATGTATGCGTGTGTATTGCCTTTATTTGAGATCAAAAAGGCAACCACACCAAAAATCAAAATCGGAATCACATATCCGACCCATCCAAACAATCCAAAGATCACTGAGGAACAAATCTCACCGGCAATCCCTCCCAGACCAAAACAACTGATCATAAGAAAGATACAAACTGCCAGCACACAAAGTATGATGATCTCCCCATGCAATACGGAATATTCCTGTGTCTTTTTCTTTTTTCCCCTGCTGTTTTTCCGCTTTTTTGTTGACTTTGCGGCCATTATTGCTTCCCCCTTGGTCAATTAAAATGCCTGAACCGGTGTATGTTCCCCTCCGAAAGAATCCCCACATCCTGTGTCTTATTTCTTTCTCTCCATACACCGACACTATTTCTAGTATAGCATTTTTTCGATATGATGTCATCAGAAAATTTTTACATGGATTTTTTCCGTTCGTCGATCATCTCATGAAGTTTGTTCAAAGCCTGACTGATTCCGCCTACTTCATCGATCAGCCCCTCTCGCACCGCATCTTCTCCCTCTAACAAAGTTCCGACATCTTTTACAAGCTCTGTCGGATCCAGCATCAGTTCTTCCAAACGTTTCTGGCTGATCCGGGAGTGATTGGCGATAAAGCCGGTGATCCTGTCCTGTGTCCGTTCCATATTACGGTAACTCTGGTAAACACCGATGAACATCCCATTTGACCGCACCGGATGAATGATCATCGTGCCGCTCGGAACAATAAACGAATAATCTGCCGAGACCGCAAGCGGTCCTCCGATCGAATGACTGCCGCCAAGTACGAGCGATACGGTCGGCTTGCTGAGTGATGCGATCATCTCCGCGATCGCCAGCCCCGCCTCCACGTCTCCGCCAAGCGTATTGAGCAGGATCAAGATCCCCTCGGTTTCATCACTGTCTTCCGCCTCTGCCAGCTTCGGAAGTAAATGTTCATATTTCGTTGCTTTTGTATTTCCGGATACCGCTTCATGCCCCTCGATCTCCCCGATGATCGTTAAAAGCTGGATCCGATGTCTGCTCTTCCCCTCTTCCAGCCGCAGCGTGCCCATCTCCTTGATTTCTTCACGTCTGGCTGTCTCTTCTTCTCTCTTTTGCTCTTTTGTTTCTGCCGATCCCGTCTCAGACTTTTGCATTTCTTTTGATTCCATAGATTTTTCAGCCCTCTTTCTATAATTATTCTGATTGAAGCTCCGACATATTCCTTTCGGGATACGCGTCTTCTTCAAACGTATTCTTCCCGGAACATATCCTCTTTGGAATCATAGTATACGAAAAATTTGACGGAACTATACACCGGTGTCGAACGGTAAAGAAGTAAAAAATGGCATGAATGCAAATTGTATACATCCATACCATTTTATTTAACGTAATGCCTGCTCTACATCGGCAATAATATCGTCTACATTTTCAATTCCAACACTAAAGCGGATCAAATCCGGCTGAACGCCAGCCTCTAACAGCTCTTTTTCGTTCATCTGACGATGTGTGTGACTCGCCGGATGCAGCACGCAGCTTCTGGCATCCGCAACATGTGTTACGATCGCCACCATTTTTAACTTATCCATCATTTCAACCGCTGCGTCTCTTCCACCTTTCAATCCAAAAGTGATCACTCCGCAGCAGCCATTTGGCATATATTTCTGCGCGAGATCGTAATATTTGTCTCCCGGCATCGACGGACAGGAAACCCATGCAACTTTTTCGTGATTCTTTAAATAGGTAGCAACCGCAAGTGCATTTTCGCAATGACACGGCATGCGCAGATGTAATGTCTCCAATCCCAGATTCAGAAGAAACGCATTCTGCGGAGACTGGATCGAACCAAGGTCACGCATCAGCTGTGAAGTTGCCTTGGTGATATATGCGCCTTTTCCGAATTTTTTTGTATATACAATGCCATGGTATGTTTCGTCCGGCGTCGTCAGTCCCGGGAACTTCTCAGCATGTGCTTCCCAGTCAAAATTACCGCTGTCAACGATCGCTCCGCCCACACAGGCAGCATGTCCATCCATATATTTCGTAGTGGAATGCGTGACAATATCTGCTCCCCACTCAAACGGACGGCAGTTGATCGGTGTAGCAAATGTATTGTCTACGATAAACGGTACCCCATGCGCATGTGCTGCGTTTGCAAATTTTTCCAGATCCAAAACAACAAGCGCAGGATTGGCGATCGTCTCCCCGAATACAGCTTTTGTATTCTCGCGGAACGCTGCATTTAATTCTTCTTCGCTGCAGTCCGGATCCACAAAAGTAGCTTCGACTCCCATTTTACGGATCGTGTGAGCATACAGATTATAGGTTCCTCCGTAAAGAGCAGATGCACATACGATATGATCCCCTGCTTCCACGATATTCATGATCGCATAGAAATTCGCCGCCTGTCCGGACGAAGTCAGCATCGCCGCATAGCCGCCCTCCAGATCACAGATTTTTGCTGCAACGGCATCATTCGTCGGATTCTGAAGACGGGTATAAAAATATCCCGATTCTTCCAAATCAAAAAGACGTCCCATCTGCTCACTGCTTGTATAACGGAACGTGGTGCTCTGGTAGATCGGGAGAACACGCGGTTCACCATTTCCCGGTTCATAACCGGACTGAATACATTTTGTTTCCATTTTAAAGTCGCTCATCTTATGTCCCTCCTGCTTGCTTTTTCGTCTGGAAGCGTCCCGAAGAATAAACCTTTCCTTTATTCTTTTTGTGCCTCTTCCAGACTCATTCTTTCGTCTGGAAGCGTCGCGAAGAATAAACCTTTCCTTTATTCTTTTTGTACCTCTTCCAGACTCATTCTTTCGTCTGGAAGCGTCGCGAAGAATAAACCTTTCCTTTATTCTTTTTGTACCTCTTCCAGACTCATTCTTTCGTCTGGAAGCGTCGCGAAGAATAAACCTTTCGGTTTATTCTTCGCTCCAGTTGTGGTATACATCCTGGACGTCGTCGTCTTCCTCTAACAAATCCAGTGTTTTCTGGATATTTTTGATGTCTTCCTCTTTTGTCAACTCTACATAAGTCTGCGGGATCATTGTCACTTCGGCATTCGCCATCTGAATACCTGCTTCTTCCAGTTTCAGACGTACTTCACTGAAATCTGCCGGATCCGTCAGGATCTCAAAGCTCTCCTCTTCTTCTGCAAAATCTTCTGCGCCTGCATCCAAAGCGAGCATCATCAGTTCGTCCGCATCCATCTCACAATCTTCCTTTGCGACAAGGATCTGTCCCTTTTCATCAAACATGAAAGAAACGCATCCCGGCGTTCCGATGTTTCCGCTTCCTTTTGTAAATGCGCTGCGGACATTGGATGCCGTACGGTTCTTATTGTCTGTCAATGTTTTTACGATGATCGCTGTTCCGTTCGGTCCATATCCCTCATATGTAATATGTTCGTAATTATCTCCTGCACCCTCTCCGGCAGCTTTCTTGATATTTCTCTCGATCGTATCATTCGGCATATTGTTGGATTTTGCTTTTGCGATCACATCACGAAGTCGGCTGTTGTTCGCCGGATCCGGTCCGCCGCCCTCTTTGACCGCTACTGCAAGCTCACGTCCGATCTTTGTAAAGATCTTACCTTTTGCAGCGTCATTTTTTTCCTTTTTATGCTTAATATTGGCAAATTTTGAATGTCCTGACATTGTTTCATTCTCCTCTTTTCGTTGTTAATACTTGCTTATTCTAGCATTCTTTCCCAAATCTGTAAAGTAGTCTGCCTATGTATTCAAATCCAGACTGATCTGAATGGCACGGCTTACTCTCCCCATCATCCGGTCGTCCACATGACAGACAAACTCCCGAAGCCGTTTTTTATCAATGGTACGGATCTGTTCCAACAGGATCACGGAATTTTTGACGATCTGATAATCCCGGGTACTGATCTCGATATGCGTCGGCAGTTTTGCCTTGTTCATTTTCGATGTGATAGCGGCGCAGATCACAGTCGGGCTGTGTCGGTTTCCCACATCATTCTGAATGATCAGAACCGGACGGATCCCGCCCTGCTCTGAACCGACCACCGGACTCAAATCCGCATAATAAATATCTCCGCGTCTAATTCCCACTTCCGTTCACACTCCATTTTCATTTAATGTAATGAAAGTATTCCCTGTTTTTTCGGAAGTATTCTATTTATCTTTTACGCAAAACAATCTGTCTGTTCCGTCACTTCTCCGTCTCTGATGTATACCCTCGGAATTCGTTTTCCGAGACAGCAGACAAACTCATACGGAAAACGCCCGCTTTTTTCACTAAGTTCTTCCACGGAAATATGTTCCGTACCGTCCCGTCCCACGAGAACAACCCGATCCATAAACTGTACGTCCGGGATTTCTGTGACATCAACCATGAACTGATCCATGCAGACTCTTCCGAGGATCCGGGCACGTTTTCCGCGGATCAGCACTTCGCCGCAATTCGAAAGAGAACGCGGATAACCGTCACCGTATCCTACCGGGATCGTCGCCACTTTCATTGGTTTCTCAGCCACAAACGTTCCGCCGTAACTGATCGAAGTACCGGCTTCTACTTTTTTGACAAATGTCACATGACTGACCAATTCCAGCGCCGGCTTCAAATCGATCACCTGATGATCCACTTCTTCGGACGGATACATTCCGTAAAGTGAAATCCCAGCCCTTGCCAGATCATGCTTCAAATCCGGGAAATCAATGATCCCCGCACTGTTGTCACAATCAATATAAGGAATCGAGACATTCTTTTCCTCCAAAACTTCCCTCATCCAGACAAACCGCTCATGCTGCATTCTTGTATACGATTTATCTGCCTCGTCAGCTTTTGCAAAATGTGTGAACATCCCTTCGATCACGCCATATTTCAGTTCACTGATCTCCAAAATCGTCTCTGCACTCTCCTCAGTAACAGGAAATCCGATCCGTCCCATCCCGGTGTCGATTTTTATATGAAAATATGCCGTCTTTCCAATCTGTTCGGCGGCATTTGCCATCCCAACCGCCATCTCTTTCGTATAGACCGCAGCTCGGATCTCATATCGTACCATCGCCTCATATTGTTCCGGAAAAACACAGCCGAGCACGAGGATCGGTTTCTGGATTCCCGCATTCCTAAGGACAACTGCTTCATCCAGACAGGCGACCGCATACCCCCACACATAATCCGTTGATTCAAACATTTTTGCAATGGGTACGGCGCCATGTCCATACCCGTCTGTTTTCACAACTGCGATCAGATGCGTATTTCCGCCAAGTCTAAGTTTCATCTGTTCCATATTATAAGCGACTGCATCCAAGTCTATATTTGCACAGACCCTGCTGTATTGCTTCATTCTTGTTCCTCCTCCGCTTCTTTCATACACTGACCGATCCCTGTGATCAGATCTCTTGCCAGCACACTGTAACTTCCGAGCTGTTCTTTTGCTTTATCACCGCCGCATGCGTGAAGATACACCCCAAGCACTGCGCTTCTGTACGGCGGGGTTTTACCTGCCAAAAGCCCAGTGATCACTCCTGCGAGGACGTCTCCGGATCCTGCTTTTGCCATCGCCTGATTGCCGGCTGTATTGACAAAAAACGGATTCGTGCGTTCCGCCACAACGGTTCGGGCATCTTTCAACACGCAGATAACCGGATATTGACTCGTAAATTCCTGCAGTTTCTGAAATCGTTCTTCTGTGATTTCCGGAATCGAACAGCCCAAAAGCCCGCTCATTTCTTTCATATGCGGAGTCAGGATCACCGGAGTATCAACTACACGGAGCATTTCTTTGTGGCAGGCCAACAAGTTAAGTCCATCCGCATCGATCACACAAGGAACCGACACATACTTTAACGTATTCATCAGCAGCATTTCCGCTGTCCTGCTCTTTCCGAGACCACATCCGATACAGACAACATCTGCCCATTCCAGCGCGTCTTTCAATCCATCCTCTTCATATTCCATATAACAGGAAATGATCGCTTCGGGAAGAAGCTGCTGGAGAATTGCGCGATTCGTTTCGTCTGTATAGATCTGAACAAGCCCGGCTCCGCAAGTATATGCCGCCAGCGCGCTCAAATAAGCCGCTCCTGCCATCCCTTTGCTCCCGGTGATCATCAATACTTTTCCATAGCTGCCTTTATGAGTATTCGGCTTCCGCTTTGGCAGCATCCTGGAAAGATCTGCCCGTTCCAGTGTATAAGCAACCTCCTGTGTTTCTGAAAAAACAGACGAATGGATCCCGATATCAACAACTGCCGTTTTTCCCGTATATTCCTTTCCCGGGAATAACACCATTCCAAGCTTTTCACACTGAAATGTGACCGTCAGATCCGCGCGAAAAGCGATTCCCATGACCTGCCCGTTGCCGGAATGGATACCGGACGGAATATCCACAGCTATTTTTCGTCCTTTCAGCCGGTTCATCTTTTCGATCACATCACAGTATGCTCCGGTGATTTCCCGATTCAGTCCAACGCCAAATAATGCATCCACTAATACAGTGTATTCTTTTTCCGGCATGACTGTGACGATGGGAATCCCCAAATTCCTGACGATCTGTGCCTGCAATCGGCATTCTTCACTCATAGAACTTTCTTTTCCTGCAAAAAACACCGTAACCCGTACCCCTTTTTCCTGCAAAAGCCTTGCTATGGCAAATCCGTCGCCTCCGTTATTTCCCGAGCCGCATACGATCAATATATCAGAAAAATCAATGTTCTCTCTTTCCATCACTTCGATCGTCTTTTGGGCGGCATGTTCCATTAAAACAACGGAGGGTACTCCGATTTCCCGGATTGTATAAGAATCTGCTTTCTGCATCCAGATGCCGTTTGGTAAATAACGCATGATCCAACCTCCTTTTCCATCTTGTTCCTCACAATAGAAAACGTGTAAAAAGAGACCCCTGCCACTTTTTACACGCCCAAATCTGCTCCACATCTATAAGATCGATAAGAACCGCACCTATTCCCCGTGTTCTTCCTTATACCGGGTAATATTATACGATAATTTCATCAGACTGTCCGAAAGGTGTACGCTCTCTACAATGACATCTTTCGGAAGTACCAGATCCGTATGCGCGAAATTCCAGATTCCTTTGATCCCGTTCTTCACGAGCAGGTCCGCCACTTCGGAGACATTGGATTTCGGAATCGTAAGCGCTGCGATCTCAATCTCATTCTCTTTCAAAAACGGTTCCAACTCCTCCATCATCCGGATCGGCACTCCACGGATCGAAACGCCTTGCAGCGACTGGTTTACATCAAAAATCCCTTTCAGCACAAATCCGCTCCGCTCAAAAGACGAATATTTTGCAAGCGCCTGCCCTAAATTTCCTGCCCCGATAATGATCATATTATGACTGCAGCCAAGCCCTAAGATCTTTCCGATCTCCGCGCGCAGATATTTCACATTATATCCGTATCCCTGCTGACCGAACCCACCGAAATTATTCAGATCCTGCCGTATCTGCGATGCAGTCACCCGCATCTTTTTACTCAGTTCGTTGGATGAAATCCTCTCCACCCCTGCTTCTGATAAATCGCCTAAATATCTATAGTATCTTGGGAGACGACCGATCACCGCTCTTGATATTCCTCTGTCTTCCACGCAAATCCCTCCAAATTTAATCTTCAAGTTATTATATATAATTCTGAAAACAAAGTCAAACTTTTCACGATTTTTTGTCGGTTTCAGTTGTATTTCCGCCCATTTCCGTTATAATAAAGCAGGCAGGAGGTGCCGGAACCTATCGAAAAATGTTTCGGTCTCTATAAAAATATTTGATAACGGGAGGATTTTTATGATACTCGCATGTCATAACTTAAACAAAGCATTTGGGGAACAGCTCATTGTAAAAGACGGTTCCTTTCATATAGAAGACAGAGAAAAAGCCGCTTTTGTCGGCGTCAACGGCGCCGGAAAATCTACGATCCTAAAAATGATCATCGGGGAAGAACCCGCAGACAGCGGTACGGTCGTTCTGACAAAAGGGAAAACGATCGGCTATCTTGCCCAGCAGCAGATCTTAAGCGGCAGCAATACGATTTATGAAGAAATGAAGACTGCAAAAGCAGATATCATTGATCTGGAAGAACAGATCCGCAATATTGAGCATGAACTGAAAGCACTCTCCGGAACCGAACTGGACACGCGGCTGAACACCTACAACCGTCTGATGTCTGAATTTGAGTCGAAGAACGGCTATGCCTACGAAAGCGAGATCGTCGGCGTCCTCAAGGGTCTTGGATTTAACGAAACTGATTTTTCCAGAGAGACTTCCACACTGTCAGGCGGTCAGAAAACACGGGTCGCACTTGGAAAGCTTCTTCTGACGAAGCCGGATATCCTGCTTCTGGATGAACCGACCAACCATTTGGATCTGAATTCGATCGCGTGGCTGGAAACCTATCTTTTGAATTACAGCGGAGCCGTCTTCATCGTCTCCCATGACCGCTTCTTTTTGAACCGTGTCGTAACAAAAGTGATCGAAATCGAAAACGGTACGATCCGTACATACGGCGGCAATTACAAAGCTTACGCCGACAAAAAAAAGATGATCCGTGATGCGCAGATGAAAGAATATCTCAACCAGCAGCGTGAGATCAAACATCAGGAAGCTGTCATTGAAAAGCTCCGATCATTTAACCGTGAGAAATCGATCAAACGTGCGGAGAGCCGTGAAAAAATGCTGGACAAAATGACACTGGTTGAAAAACCGACGGAGGCGGCACAGGATATTCATTTCACACTGGAACCATCCTGTATCAGTGGAAATGACGTGCTCAAAGTCGAGCACCTGACCAAACGCTTTGATGACCAATTGCTTTTTGAAGACATTAGTTTTGAGATCAAACGTGGCGAACATGTCGCGATCATCGGGGACAACGGAACCGGAAAGACGACATTGCTGAAAATCTTAAACCAAGTGACTGACGCGCAGGACGGCTCTTTTGAACTCGGAACAAAAGTTCAGATCGGATATTACGATCAGGAACACCATGTACTGCATGATGCGAAAAGTATTTTCGATGAGATTTCCGACGACTACCCGGCTTTGAACAATACAGCGATCCGCAACACACTTGCAGCGTTTCAGTTCACCGGAGACGACGTATTCAAACGGATCGGAGATTTGAGCGGTGGTGAAAAAGGACGGGTTTCCCTTGCAAAGCTGATGCTCTCCGAAGCCAACTTTTTGATCCTCGACGAGCCGACCAACCATTTGGACATCAATTCCAAAGAAATTCTGGAACAGGCGCTCAACGAATACACCGGAACAGTGCTTTATGTTTCCCATGACCGTTATTTTATCAACCAGACTGCCTCGCGGATTCTGGAACTGACCAACCATACTTTCATCAACTATATTGGAAATTATGATTATTATCTCGAGAAGAAAGAAGCGCTGACTGCCGCTTATACCTATGGACAGGGAACCGGAACCGCTGCCGCCCCTACCCTAAATACTTCCGGGGAGCCTGCACAGGCAGAACAGCCTGTGTCCTCTACAAAATTAAGCTGGCAGGAACAAAAAGAACTGCAGGCAAAAGAACGGAAACGTAAAAATGATCTGAAGAAAACAGAAGAACGGATTGCTGTCTTAGAAGACCGCAACAATGAGATCGATGAACTGATGACGCACGAAGATGTCTATTCCAACTCGATGCGCTGTCAGGAACTTGCGAAAGAAAAACAGGAAAATGAAACTGAGCTGGAAACACTCTATGAGACATGGGAGGAGCTTGCCGAATAATGCGGCAGCTCCTCCCTTGTTTTCATCCCTATAATCTTTTTGCGATCGCTTTGATGAAGTCCTCGCTGTTCAATACCGTCGGGTTCTCGATCGTAGTGATCAATGCCAGATCTTTTGTCATCTCCCCGGATTCGATCGTATCGATGGTCGCTTTTTCCAGTCTGTCCGCAAATTCCATCAATTCCTGATTGCCATCCAGTTCTCCCCGTTTTCTGAGTGCCCCTGTCCATGCAAAGATCGTTGCGACAGAGTTTGTGGAAGTCTCTTCCCCTTTCAGATGCTTATAATAATGACGCTGTACCGTTCCATGTGCAGCTTCATACTCATAATATCCGTCCGGAGATACAAGTACCGACGTCATCATCGCAAGAGAACCAAATGCAGAAGAAACCATATCGCTCATGACATCCCCATCATAGTTCTTGCACGCCCAGATATAACCGCCCTCTGATTTCATAACACGGGCAACCGCATCATCGATCAGCGTATAGAAATATTCGATTCCGGCAGCTTTGAATTTCTCGTCATACTCTGCATCGTAAATCTCCTGGAAAATATCTTTAAACGTATGATCATATTTCTTGGAGATCGTATCTTTCGTCGCAAACCAGAGATCTTGTTTTGTGTCCAATGCATAATTAAAGCAGCTTCTCGCAAAGCTTTCAATAGACTGATTGATGTTGTGCATTCCCTGTACGATTCCCGGTCCGTCAAAAGTATGTACCAGTTCTTTTGTCTCGCTTCCATCTTCCGCCGTATAGACTAATTCTACTTTTCCTGCTCCCGGGATCTTCATCTCGGATCCTTTGTATACATCTCCATACGCATGTCTGGCAATGGTGATCGGTTTCTTCCAGTTCTTAACACAAGGTTCAATTCCTTTTACCACGATCGGCGCACGGAATACGGTTCCGTCCAGGATCGCACGGATCGTACCGTTCGGGCTCTTCCACATCTCTTTTAAATCGTATTCATCCATACGCGCTGCATTCGGTGTGATCGTCGCACATTTTACTGCTACTTTATATTTCTTTGTCGCGTTCGCCGAATCGATCGTAACCTGATCGTCTGTTTCATTACGATGTTCCAATCCCAGATCGTAATATTCTGTATTCAAATCAATGAATGGCTCTAAAAGATGCTCCTTGATCATCTTCCAGAGAATCCTTGTCATCTCATCTCCGTCCATTTCCACAATCGGTGTTGCCATCTTAATTTTTTCCATTTCAAACTCCTCCCGCTGTTTCGTTCTGTTCATATCCCTGCCTTTTTAGGTTCTGCATCACATGAAGGATATGTTCGTTTGCAAGCTGTTCCGCGAGATCTGCATCCCGGTCCCGGATTGCCCGCAAAATCTGCTTGTGCTCCCGGATCGACTTTCTCGCACGTTCTTCCGACACGATCGAAGTCTTCCTTGCCGTCTGAACATATTTGTGAAAATCTTTCAGCACATGGCTTAAGATTCTGCTGTCACAGGCATCATAGAGCACAGCGTGAAATCTTCCATCCAGAATTGCGATCTGATCCGTGTTGTTCCCGCTCTCTCTTTTCATGTGAAATTCCGAAAGAAGCATGATCTCTTCCAGTTCATCCAACTGTTCCTGCGAGATATGCTCTGTCGCCCATCTCGCACAGAGTCCTTCCAACATCGAACGCACGGTATAAATATCATGAACGTCCTTTGTCGTAATTCCCGTCACATATGCCCCTTTATTCGGAATGATCGTCACAAGCCCTTCCAGCTCAAGCTGACGCAGCGCCTCCCGCACAGGAGTCCGGCTCACCCCAAGCTCTTTTCCGATTGTATTCTCCCGCAGTTCATCATGCTCCCGGTAAGTTCCGTCCAGAATATTGTCACGGATCTTCTGGAACACACGGCTGCTTAGAGAATGCTCCTGATAGTCTTCCATTCTAATCTACCGCCTTCTGCTGCAATGTTATGTGCAGTTCTTCGCACACACTCTCTATTTTGGCAACTAATTCTTCATCTGTCAAGACCGTAACACGACCTTCTTCATATTCCCTGTCCACCCATGCTTTCAGCGCCAGCACAAGGTCACTGTTTTTATCTACCTGCGCCTCTTTCGGCAGTTTATAGTAGGCATTGATCCAATACGCAATTCCCGCAACCCCCGATGTGTTAGAAACCGAGACAAGTGCCGGACGGTTTAAGAATTTTTCCGTATCAAAAATATTGTAAATCTCTTCGTTTTTCAGCATGCCGTCTGCGTGGATCCCGGCTCTTGTCACATTGAAATTCTTTCCGACAAACGGCGTTCTTGAGGGTACTTTATATCCGATTTCTTTCTCATAATATTCTGCCAGTTCCGTGATCACAGTCGTATCCATGCCGTCCAGTGTTCCTCGGAGCTGTGCATATTCAAATACCATCGCTTCAAGCGGTGTATTTCCGGTCCGCTCTCCGATCCCGAACAATGAACAGTTCACGCCGCATGCCCCGTACAGCCATGCCGTGGTAGAATTGTTGACTGCTTTGTAAAAATCATTATGTCCGTGAAATTCGATCAATTCGCTTGGGACACCCGCATGAACCATCAGACCGTAAATGATTCCCGGAATCGATCTCGGGATCACCGCACCGGGAAAATTCACTCCGTATCCCATCGTATCACAGACCCTGATCTTAACCGGTATCTGATATTCTTCCATCAATTTCATCAATTCCAGACAGAACGGAATGACAAATCCATAAATATCCGACCGGGTAATATCTTCCAGATGGCATCTCGGACGCACACCTGTCTCCATACACTCACGGACAATGGAAAGATAATGTTCCATCGCTTCTCTTCTCGTCATTTTTAATTTATAGAAAATGTGGTAGTCCGAACAACTGACAAGAATCCCTGTTTCTTTCAGTCCGATATCTTTAACTAACTGAAAATCTTTTTTACTTGCCCGTATCCAGCTTGTCACTTCCGGAAATTCATATCCACGCTCCAGACATTTATAAACCGCATCACGGTCTTTTTTGCTATATAAGAAGAATTCACTCTGGCGGATCTTTCCGTTCGTTCCTCCCAGCCGGTGAAAATAATCATAAATGGTCACGATCTGTTCTGTTGTATACGGCGCTCGTGACTGCTGTCCATCCCGGAATGTCGTATCGGTGATCCAGATCTCGTTTGGCATATTATGCGGCACGATACGGTCGTTAAATGCGATTTTCGGAATTTCATCATAATGAAACAAATTCCGGAACACATTCGGAGTATCCACGTCTACAAGCGGATACATATGCTCTTCCAGTTCCAGCAGGTTCGTATGCGTATTCAAAAAAACTTTTCTGTTGTCCATCTTTATTATTTCCTCCAGTCTTTTGATTCATATAGTATTGTATGTTTGAATCCTTGTATAATTGTATACATTAATACAGATATTGTCAATGCTTTTTCACTTTACCAGAATGAATTTTTACATGATACGCCAATTCAAAAAAACCGGCAAACCAAACACATCTGTGCTGCATTTACCTGTTCTGTCTCCCTTAAAAACATTCCCCGCGTCGGTGTACAAGGTGTATTTCTCCTTGTATACCAACGCGGGGAATTAATGATAACCCGTTTTCCCTATTTGATCACACGGATCTTCAGAACACCATCGATTGCCGACAGCTGTTCTTCCACTTCCATCGGAACCTCCGCCTCGACGTCAATCATTGTATATGCATATTCCTTTCGGCTTTTATTCGTCATCAGAGAAATATTCATATTCTCTTTTGCCAATACTGCGGTCAGCTGACCGATCATATTAGGGATATTTTTATGTAAGATCGTAATTCGGTTTCCGGATTCTTTCACGCCCATATCACAATCCGGATAGTTTACGGAATGTGTGATATTTCCGTTTTCCAGATAATCTTTTAATTCCTGTACCGCCATCTTTGCACAGTTGTCTTCCGACTCTTCCGTAGATGCTCCCAGATGCGGGATCACGATCGCACCTTTCACTCCTGCGATCTCCGGCGTCGGAAAATCGGTGACATAGCGCTTTACATTTCCCGCTATAAGCGCATCAACCATCGCTTCACTGTCCACAAGGGTATCACGCGCAAAGTTTAAGACAACCACGTCTTTTTTCATCAGACTGATAGCGTCTTTATTGATCATTCCTTTCGTATCCGGAAGTGCCGGAACATGAATTGTGAGGTAGTCACACTCTTTGTACAGTTCATCCACCGTTTTTGCGTGATGAATATTTCTGGAAAGTTTCCATGCGGAATCTACGGAAACATATGGATCGTAGCCATATACCTCCATTCCAAGATGGATGGCAGTATTTGCCACGAGCACGCCGATCGCTCCCAGACCGATCACTCCTAATTTCTTTCCTGCCAGTTCCGTACCCGCAAATGCTTTCTTTGCTTTTTCCGTCGCTTTTGCAAGGTCTCCGTCTTCCTCATGCTCCTGTACCCAGCCGATACCGCCGACAATGTCTCTTGCTGCAAGCAGCATGCCTGCGATGACCAGTTCTTTTACCCCGTTCGCATTTGCTCCCGGTGTGTTGAATACGACGATTCCCTGATCGGCGCATTTATCCAACGGGATATTGTTGACGCCTGCGCCCGCTCTTGCGATCGCTTTTAAATTTTTCGCAAACTCCATCTCATGCATTCCTGCGCTGCGCACAAGAATCGCGTCCGCTTCATCCGGTGTCTCTGTTTTTACATAAGTTTCATCAAATTTTTCCAGTCCAACCTGTGCAATTGGATTCAGGCAGTGATATTTATACATGTTACAGATTCTCCTCTTCAAATTTCTTCATAAATGCGACAAGCGCCTCTACACCCTCATATGGCATCGCATTGTAAATACTTGCACGCATTCCGCCCACACTGCGGTGACCTTTCAGATTTTCAAGTCCTGCTTCTTTTGCCTCTTTCACAAATTTAGCGTCCAGATCCGCATCGCCGGTGACAAACGGTACATTCATCAAAGAACGGTCCTTTTTCTCAACAGTGCCTTTGAACAGCTTGCTCTGATCCAGAAAATCATAGAGAAGCGCCGCTTTTTTCTCGTTCCGTTCTTTCATTGCGGAAAGTCCGCCCATGGATTTGATCCACTTGAACACTTTCCCGCAAATATAAATTCCATATGCCGGAGGCGTATTATAAAGAGATTTTGCATCTGCATGTGTTTTGTAAGTCAGCATCGTCGGTGTTCCCGGAAGAACGTCCTCCGTGATCAGATCTTCACGGATGATCACGATCACAGTTCCCGCCGGTCCGATATTCTTCTGTACGCCGCCGTAAAGGATGCCGTATTTGCTCACATCTACCGGTTCTGAAAGGAAACAGGATGAAACATCGGATACAAGTAATTTGCCCTTTGTATTCGGAAGTTCTTGAAACTTCGTACCATAAATCGTATTATTCTCACAGATATAAACATAATCCGCATCCTCGGAAACCGGAAGATCGGAACAATCCGGAATATAGGAAAATGTCTTGTCTGCGGAAGAAGCGATCCGATTGACTTTTCCGTATTTTTCCGCCTCGCTCGCCGCTTTTTTTGCCCACTGTCCTGTGATAATATAATCTGCCACACGGTTCTTCATCAGATTCATCGGGATCATCGCAAACTGCTGGGATGCTCCGCCCTGTAAAAACAATACTTTATAATTATCCGGGATATTCATCAGTTCCCGCAGATCTGCTTCCGCCCCATTGATGATTTCTTCAAACGCCTTGGATCTGTGGCTCATCTCCATCACGGACATTCCCGTTCCTTTATAATCAAGCATTTCCTCTGCCGCTTCTTTTAACACATCTTCCGGCAGAACAGCCGGTCCTGCCGAAAAATTATACACTCTTCCCATTTCCTTTACTCCTCCTTCATATCTTCCTCGTCAAATGCCTCGCTGATCGCAGCTCCCGGAGCCACCATCGGCCATACTTTATCATCCGAATCAATGATACAGTCGATCAATACCGGTTTTCCAAGCTGCAGCGCTTCGGAAAATGCCTTTCGGAACTCATCCTGTGTCACAGCGCGGATGCCGACCGCTCCCATCGCCTCTGCAAGCTTTACAAAATCAACGCCGTCGTTTAAGACCGTCGCCGAATAGCGCTGCTCATAAAACAAGTTCTGCCACTGCCGTACCATACCCAGCACATGGTTATTGATCACCACTTCTATGATCGGGATCTGATGGCGCACCGCCGTTGCGATCTCATTCATATTCATCCGGAAACAACCGTCTCCCGCAATATTTACCACCGTCTTATCCGGGCATCCGCTCTTTGCGCCAAGAGCTGCTCCAAGTCCGTAGCCCATCGTTCCGAGACCACCGGATGTCAATAGCGTTCTCGGCTTCGTATATTTGTAATATTGTGCCGCCCACATCTGATGCTGTCCGACTTCTGTGACGATCACCGCATCTCCTTTTGTCTGTCTGTAAATCTCTTCGATCACAAACGGTCCGCTCAAAGCTTCCGGATGATATTTTAACGGATACATACTCTTGTAAGCCTGGATTTTTTCCAGCCATTCCGAATGAGACTGCGATTCCAGCTTTTCATTCACTCGTTTTAACGTTTCACGGATATCTCCGGTCACGCCTGCTGTGATCAGTACATTTTTATCCATCTCCGCCGGATCCACATCAAACTGCAGGATCTTCGCATGTTTTGCAAAACTCTTCGTATTTCCGGTTACACGGTCGCTGAATCTGGCGCCGATCACGATCAGCAGATCGCACTCGCTGACGCCAAAATTCGACGTCTTCGTCCCATGCATTCCAAGCATGCCGGTATACCGCACGTCAGTCCCCGGAAATGCCCCCTTTCCCATCAAAGAATCGGTGACCGGCGCATCGACCTTGTCAACAAATTCTTTCAGTTCTTCGCTTGCGCCGGATAAGATCGCACCTCCACCCACAAAAATATACGGACGTTTGGACTTTCGGATCATCTCAACCGCAGTATCGATCTCCTTTTCCGAAATATGAGAGATATCCGGTTTATACGGCTCGATCATTTTTCTCTCGTATTCGGTCACATTGGCTGTGACGTCTTTCGGAATATCGATCAGCACCGGTCCCGGACGACCGGATCTCGCGATCTGAAACGCCTTGCGGATCGTATCTGCCAACTGTCTGACATCTTTTACAATATAATTATGTTTCGTGATCGGCATCGTGATCCCGGCAATGTCGATCTCCTGAAAACTGTCTTTTCCGAGAAGAGACACGCCGACGTTGCAGGTGATCGCCACAACCGGAATGGAATCCATATATGCCGTTGCGATCCCGGTCACAAGATTCGTCGCCCCGGGTCCGCTCGTTGCAAAACATACGCCGACCTTCCCCGTCGCTCTCGCGTATCCGTCCGCAGCATGCGCAGCCCCCTGCTCGTGCGACGTTAAGATATGTTTGATTTCGTTACTGTGTTTATATAATGCGTCATAGACATTTAAGATCGCGCCGCCCGGATACCCGAATACCGTATCCACACCCTGCTCCTTTAAACATTCAATGACGATCTCTGCTCCTGTAAGCTGTTGCATCGGAGACACCTCCTATTGATTCTTTGGTACTTCCAGTATTGCTCCACGGTTGCCGGAGGTCACCATAGAAGCATATCTTGCCAGATACCCGGTCTTTACTTTCGGCTCTCTCGGCTGCCATGCCGCGCGTCTTGCATCCAGTATATCCTGCGGTACATCCAGCTCCAGACTTAAGTTCGGGATATCGATCTTGATCCTGTCGCCCTCTTCCACCAGTGCGATCGGTCCGCCGACTGCCGCCTCCGGCGAAACGTGTCCGATCGACGCGCCTCTGGAGGCTCCGCTGAAACGTCCGTCTGTGATCAATGCCACGGAAGAGCCAAGCCCCATACCTGCGATCGCGGAAGTCGGATTCAGCATCTCACGCATACCCGGACCGCCTTTCGGTCCCTCATAACGGATCACCACAACATCTCCTGCATGGATCTCTCCGCCTTTGATCGCCGCAATCGCATCTTCCTCACAGTCAAATACTCTCGCCGGACCTTCGTGTACAAGCATTTCATCCACAACTGCCGAACGTTTGACCACACTTCCGTCCGGTGCAAGATTTCCTTTCAGCACGGCAAGTCCTCCGGTTTCACTGTATGGATGATCGATCGGACGGATGACTTCCGGATTCCGGTTTACGCACCCTTTGATATTTTCTCCGACCGTCTTTCCGGTCACCGTCATACACTCGGTATGAAGCAGTCCTTTTTTATTCAGTTCGTTCATCACTGCGCTGACGCCGCCCGCTTCATTCAAATCTTCCATATAAGTCGGACCTGCCGGTGCGAGGTGACAGAGATTCGGCGTCTTCTCGCTGATTCCGTTTGCAAAATCAATCTCAAAATCCATACCGATCTCATGTGCGATCGCCGGAAGATGCAGCATACTGTTCGTCGAACATCCAAGCGCCATATCCACGGTCAATGCATTTAAGATCGCATCTTCTGTCATAATATCTCTTGGGCGGATATTCTTTCTCACCAGTTCCATCACCTGCATTCCCGCATGTTTTGCAAGCTGGATCCTTGCGGAATACACTGCCGGGATCGTTCCGTTTCCCGGAAGTCCCATGCCAAGTACTTCTGTCAGACAGTTCATACTGTTGGCAGTATACATACCGGAACAGGATCCGCAGGTCGGGCAGACTTTATTTTCAAATTCACAGACATCTTCTTCCGTGTACGTTCCTGCAGCGTAGGCTCCGACTGCCTCAAACATACTGGAGAGACTGCGTTTTTCTCCTTTTACATGTCCTGCAAGCATCGGTCCGCCGCTGACAAAAATGGTCGGGATATTGACTCTGGCAGCCGCCATCAAAAGTCCCGGCACATTTTTATCACAGTTCGGGATCATAACCAACCCGTCAAACTGATGCGCCATTGCAAGCGCTTCCGTTGAATCTGCGATCAGATCTCTTGTAACGAGAGAGTATTTCATTCCGATATGCCCCATTGCGATTCCGTCACAAACCGCGATCGCCGGCACCATGATCGGCGTACCTCCTGCCATTGCAACTCCGAGTTTCACTGCCTCGGTAATTTTGTCCAGATTCATATGTCCCGGCACGATCTCGTTATAGGAACTGACCACGCCGATCAACGGACGTTCCAGTTCCTCTTTTGTCAGTCCCAATGCGTTAAATAAGGAACGATGCGGCGCCTGCTGCATTCCCTTTGTCACTGTATCACTTCTCATCTGTTTCTCCTCCCTTTTTAAGCTGTCCGTCTGATACGGGAACAGATCTGGTCTCCCATCTCTTTTGTCCCGACTAATATGTTTCCATCCGACATAATGTCCTTTGTGCGGTATCCTGCTTCCAGAACCTCTTTCACCGCCTGCTCCACGGCGTCCGCTTCCCGATCCAGATCAAACGTGAACCGAAGCATCATTGCCGCAGACAAGATCGTTGCGATCGGATTGGCGACACCTTTTCCGGCTATATCCGGCGCGGATCCTCCGCTTGGTTCATAAAGACCGAATTTCGTCTCATTCAAGCTGGCAGATGCGAGCATTCCGATCGAACCGGTCACCATGCTCGCCTCATCGGAAAGAATATCGCCAAACATGTTCTCCGTGAGGATCACATCAAACTGCCTCGGATCTCTCACAAGCTGCATTGCGCAATTGTCAACAAGCATATGCTCCAATGTCACTTCCGGGTAATCTTTTGCCACTTCCTCCACAACCTTTCTCCAAAGTCTGGAGGAATCCAGTACGTTCGCCTTGTCGACACTGGTCACTTTCCTGCGCCGTTTCATCGCAATATCAAATCCTTTTTTTGCGATCCGCCGGATTTCTTCTTCATTATAAGTCAGTTGATCGTTCGCTGTCAGAACCCCGTTCACTTCCTTTGTGGAACGTTCCCCGAAATACAGTCCTCCGGTCAGTTCCCGCATGATCATCATATCAAATCCGCCCTCTGTCAATTCTTCTTTCAGCGGGCAGGCTTTTTTCAGTTCGTCATACAGCACCGCCGGACGAAGATTTGCAAACAGATTCAGTTCTTTTCGTATCTTCAAAAGTCCGGCTTCCGGCCGTTTGGACGGTTCCAACCGATACCATGGAGAAGTCCTCGTATCGCCGCCGATCGATCCCATCAGTACGGCGTCGCTTTCTTTTGCTAAGCGGATCGTCTCGTCCGTCAGCGGAACTCCGTGTACATCGATCGATGCCCCGCCCATCAAAAGCTGTGTGTACTTACACTCATGTCCATATACGTCGGCCACCTGTTCCAACACTTTCATCGCTTCTGTGACGATCTCCGGTCCGATCCCATCCCCCTTGATTACTCCAATGTTCCATATCATATGTCATCACTTCCTTGATAAAATGTTATGATGCCGGGACTTCAGAAATGCGGAATAAAAACAGTTCCTTAACCCTCTTTCTCCCCCGATATCACGTTATTTCCTTATATTACCTCATTTCATCCCACGTTTCAACCCTTTAGCACAGAAAAGTGTCAAAGTATCTACAATCTCTTTTTATTCACTCTGTCACAAAAAGGGCTTCTGTTTCTTTCACACCGGCGCTTCTGCGGTCCGATGAAAATCACCGGAAGTGCCAAAAGGCACATTCCGGGATTGTAAGCAGTCGCCAAGGTCTCGAGCAAGCCCGGACTTGCACCGGCAAGTGTGGTCCAGCTTCGCTGGACACACCCTATATAAAAAGAAGACCGAAAAGCTTTTCGCTCACCGGTCTTTCTCTCTTTCCTAATTATTCAGCACTCGGCTTCTCAAGCTGAGCGATCGCAGCTTTCTGCATCGGAATGCGGCAGTTCTTATTGTTACCAAATTCTACGATCACATCGTCGTCTGTGATATCAATGATCACTCCGTAAAATCCGCTTGTTGTAAGAACGGTATCGCCTACTTCCATCGTGGAAAGCATTGCCTGTATACGCTTCTGCTCCTTTTTCTGCGGGCGCATCAGTAAGAACCACATACCTCCGATAATTACAACGTAAACAAGAATGATACTTACCATACTCATTGAACCACCGGCAGCTAAAACTCCATTCATCTTAATACATCCTCCTAACTACTTATCTTCAAGCAATATGACCATTATACATAAAAAATACAATTACTTCAAGTGTATTTTTTTGTTTCATCTTAAACTTTTCCGCTCAAACTTTTACAAGCCCAACACGCCCTTTAATTTTTCTTCCTTATATGCATGAAATGCTCCCACATCCAACGCATCCCTGATTTCTTCCATCATCGTATTATAGAAGTACAGATTATGAAGAACACAGAGACGCATTCCGAGCATTTCTTTCGCTTTCAATAAATGACGGATATATGCGCGGCTGTAGCTTCTGCATGCCGGACACTGGCATCCCTCCTCGATCGGACGATCGTCCAGTTCAAATTTGGCGTTGAACAGATTCAGCTTTCCGTGATTCGTATACACATGTCCGTGACGGCCATTCCGCGACGGATATACACAATCAAAGAAATCCACGCCCCGGGCAACTCCCTCCAAAATATTTGCCGGAGTTCCGACGCCCATCAGATAAGTCGGTTTATTGTCCGGCAGATACGGCACGACCGCATCCAGGATCCGATACATCTCCTCATGGCTTTCTCCGACCGCAAGTCCGCCGACCGCATAGCCATCCAGATCCAGCTTCGTGATCTGCTTTGCATGTTCGATCCGGATATCTTCATACACGCCGCCCTGATTGATCCCGAACAGCATCTGATGCGGATTGATCGTATCCGGAAGACTGTTCAGCCGCTCCATCTCCTGTTTGCAGCGCGCCAGCCAACGGGTCGTCCGTGCAACCGACTGTTCCATATATTCACGGTCCGCTACACTGGACGGGCATTCATCAAAAGCCATTGCGATCGTGGAGGCTAAATTAGACTGGATCTGCATACTCTCTTCCGGTCCCATAAAAATCTTCTTTCCGTCGATATGGGAATGGAAATGCACACCCTCTTCCTTGATCTTCCGAAGTCCTGCAAGAGAAAACACCTGAAATCCGCCGGAATCCGTCAGGATCGGTTTGTCCCAGTTCATAAACTTATGCAGTCCGCCGAGCTGTTTTACAACCTGATCTCCCGGTCGCACATGGAGATGATATGTATTGGATAATTCTACCTGTGTCTTGATCCCCCGCAGATCGTCTGTCGACACGGCGCCTTTGATCGCCGCCGCTGTTCCCACATTCATAAAAACCGGCGTCTCGATCGTTCCGTGTACCGTATGTAACCGACCGCGTTTTGCCAGCCCCTCTTTTTTCAACAATTCATACATAAATGTCCTCTTTCTAAAAGGGACAGCCGCACTTCTGACTGTCCCTTTTCTTTTAATAATGGATGATAACAGGAGTTCCTGTTGAAATCATATTGTAAAGTGCAGCCGCCTGATCATACGGCATATTGATGCATCCATGGGATCCGACTCCCGGGATCTGATTCAATGTTCCGCCAAAGGTGGACTGCCATGTTGCATCGTGAAATCCGACTCCACTCCAGGTGATCCGCATCCAATAGTCTACCGGCGTCCGGTATTCCGGCTCTCCGGTCTCCGGAACGATCTCTCCTACAAGTACCTCGTGCATCGTTGTCTCTTTCAGTGCATACACGCCGGTCGGCGTCTCTTTTGCCGGAATCGGCTCACCGGTTACCACATCCGTCTCCAGCACAACGGCGCCGTCCTGGATATACCACATATGCTGAGCGCTTAAGTCCACTTCCGCATATGTTGTTCCCCAGTCCTGCGGACCGTGGGAAGCCGCCGTGCCTCCGATATAATATGCCGGCTCTCTCGTAACGACTTCCCCGTTCTTAATACTGTTGATCAGCGCTGCCGATTCGGTCTCTTCATCGATCGACCATCCATAATCCCCGCCGGAAACTTCTGCTGTTTTTCCCCATGGGGTCGTGATCGTTCTTGCCGCTCCCATTGTATCATACTGATCGCCGAAAGATGCCATCCATTCCCGAATGCCGTTCTCATTGAACACAACGTTCATGGATTCATCCACTGTAAGCCATGTGGAGATCAGATTTTTATCCACCACCACATTCTCATCCATCGGATACGTAATACTTGCTTTAATATACTGGTTCATGCTGTCACATGCAGCCTGCACTTCTTTTGATTCTGCTGTAAACTTCGGAAGAGCATAACATCCCTCTTCTTCCATGTTCAGCTCCGATTTGAATTCCCGAATGTACTGGGCGATCTTTTCATGAAGCATGTCCATATCCACTGCGGTTCCTGTCACTTCCGGTTCTACAACATACTGTGTTCCGTCAAACTTCGGATAGGCGTTTGTCGGCGGGATCTGCTCCACTTTTACCGACTGGAGATTATTGATCTGCTCTTCCAAGGCTTCCTTATCATAAGAAACTTCAATCGTAACCTGCGTGGAGCTCTTCACAAAAAATGCACTCGGCCAGAGGAACGCATTCTGCTTTTTGATCGCATTTTTCACATCGTCATTTTCCACATAGGCGAGGGAGATGTCTTCTCCTTTGATCGTATCCGATTTATCTTCCTTTTCCAGGACTGTCAACGTATATCCTTTCACCTGATCTTTCATATATTCTTCGACATCCTTGACAGATTTTGCCGAAAAATTATGACCGTTGATCTCTGTATTAATATAGAAATGACTCATAAAAAATACTGATATGCCGACATATACTGCCGCCAAAACACCGACGGTCACACCTGCAATGATCAGACCTTTCTTTTTATCCGTCTTCCTTTTTGCAACAGCCGCCCTTTTTCTGCGTTTCTTCCGTCCCTTTTTCTTTTTCGGTGCTTTCGTTTTGACCTGTGGCTTTTCTTCCTCATCCAGACTCATATATAAGGTATCGTCCTCATCATAAGAGTCCGTTTCCTCATCATAAACGTCGTCCTCATCGAATGCCTCGTCCTCATAGGATCCGTCCACGTCAAATGCCTCGTCCTCTCCGTCAGCCTCCGCTTCCGGATCCGGCAGATTTTCCTCCATCTCCGGTGTATCCGCCGGAGATTCCTGCACATTTACCTGTTCATCCGGATTATGTTCCTGTTCATGGATCTCCCTTTTGCTCATTTAGTACTGCTCCCTCTTCTATAATCAATATCTAGGCAACATTATAGTATGAAAGCGAAAAAATGTACAGTAAAATCTCTCGGAATTAAGGAAAACTTAAACAACTGATTAAACAAAATCATTGCATCCCCATTTACTCTCCGATATAATAATGCGTATCAGATTCAAAAAAGGAGATTGACATCATGAGTGGATCTACATTCGGAACATTATTTCGTATTACAACCTGGGGCGAATCCCACGGCGCCGGCATCGGCGTAGTGATCGACGGGTGTCCTGCCGGACTTCCTCTGTCCGAAGCAGACATCCAAGCCTTTCTCGACCGCCGCAAACCCGGTCAGAGCAAATATACAACCAAACGTCAGGAGGGAGATCAGGTTGAGATCTTGTCCGGCGTCTTTGAGGGGCAGACGACCGGCACGCCGATTTCTCTTCTTGTACGGAATCAGGATCAGCGCTCCCGCGATTACGGCAACCTTGCCGCAACCTATCGTCCGGGACATGCCGACTATACATTTGACGCCAAATACGGCGTCCGCGATTACCGCGGCGGCGGTCGTTCTTCCGGCAGAGAAACGATCGGCAGGGTCGCCGGCGGTGCGGTTGCCTCTCTTCTGCTGCGTGAGCTCGGCGTACAACTTTTGACCTTTACAAAAGCGATCGGACCTGTTTCCATCCCGGAAGCGGACTATCATTTTGAGGCAATATCCGAAAACAAACTTTATATGCCAAATCTTGACGCGGCACAAAGAGCCTCCGCTTATCTGGACGAACTGATGGCAGAGTGCGATTCTGCCGGCGGCGTTATCGAATGCCGCATCAAAGGACTTCCGGCAGGGATCGGAGAACCTGTTTTTGACAAACTCGATGCGCGGCTCGCCCAGGCGGTCTGTTCTATCGGCGCAGTCAAAGCGTTGGAATTCGGCGATGGTTTTGCTGCCGCATCTTCTACGGGAAGTCAGAACAATGACCCGTTCGTTTCCGAAGACGGCATCATTTCCAAGCAGACGAATCACTCCGGCGGAGTGCTCGGCGGAATGAGTGACGGATCCGAATTGATTTTTCGTATTGCAGTCAAACCGACTCCGTCGATCGCACAGATGCAGCACACGGTAAACAACATCGGGGAAAACACAGAACTTATCATCCATGGCCGCCACGATCCGGTGATCGTTCCCCGCGCGGTTGTTGTCGTCGAATCCATGGCAGCCATCACGCTTGCGGATCTCCTGCTTCAGAATATGACAAGCCGCATAGACTGTATAAAGGAATTTTATAAAAAGAACGAATCTCACGACTGATTTCATGACAGCAAAAATCCGCCGGGAAAGGTTTTCAAAAAAGGAAAACCTTTCCCGGCGGATTTTATTTGTCAACCTAAGAAATCCAAATCTATTCTGCTTTCAATTCTTTCCACTGCGTGTTCATCAGATCGTTGATCTCCGGATCCAGCTGCACACTGACTTCACAATTCTCAGTCGCATCGTCTGCCGGGACAAGTGCTTCATTTGCCCGGTCTTCTTCTGAAAGTCCCTCGATCACTTTTTCATTCGGTGTGGAATAATAAATATACTCGAAGTTCATCTCCGCAACATCTTCCCTGCACAGGAAGTCAAGGAACTGCTGTGCCGCATCCACATTGTCACACTGCTTCGTCACACACCAGGAATCCAGCCAGACATTAGATCCCTCTTTCGGGATCACATAGGCAAGATCCTCATTATACTGATTTCCAAGGTATGCTTCCCCGGAATATACAACCGCCATCGTTGCATTGCCCGCGACAACCTCATCCCTTGCTTCATCAACAAGATACGCCTGTACATCCGGTTTCTGTTTGACAAGCAGATCATGAGCCGCATTGACCTCATCCTCATTATTGCTGTTCAAAGAATAACCCAGCGCTTTCATCGCTACCATATAAGTGTCACGCATACTGTTCTGCATGATGATCTCGCCTGCATATTCTCCGTTAAACAGTACGTCCCAGCTGTCCACCGGCTCTTTCACCTTTGTTGTGTCATAAAGGATACCGAGTGTTCCCCAGAAATACGGAACCGTATATTTATTCTCCGGATCGAACGCCTGCGAGAATTCCCAGTATTTATCCCCGATATTTCCCGCATTCTCCATTGCATCGATATCGATCTCCTGCAGTTCCCCCTCTTTGATCAGTTTTTCGATCATATAGTCCGTAGAACAAAGCAGATCATAGTCGATCGCTCCCGCTTTATATTTCGTATACATTTCTTCCGGAGTCAGCGCTTCCTCATATTTCACTTCGATTCCGGTTTCCTCATAGAAAAGATCCAGAACCGCCGGATCCATATATTCCCCATAATTAAACACCGTCAGTGTTTCTTTCGCATCCTGTTTTCCGCTGCATCCTGCACTTAACACGGTACTGCCAAGCACAACGGTCGCAAGCAGTACGCTTAAAACTCTTCTTTTCATCCTTTTACTCTCTCCTTTTTTGCTTTTCCCTTTCGATCCGGCAGATAGTTCACTGCCAGAAGTACTAAAAATACAAACACAAAAATGATCGTGGACAACGCGTACATCTCCGGTTTGATCCCTTTTCGGATCTCGCCGTAGATCATCGTTGACAAAGTATTGATCCCTGCGCCTTTTGTAAAATATGTGATCACAAAATCGTCCATCGACATCGTAAACGCCATAAAAAATCCTGCCACGATCCCACCTGCAAGCTGCGGAAGAATGATCTTAAAAAATGCATAGACTGCATTTGCTCCCAGATCTCTCGCCGCTTCATACAAACTCAGGTTCATCTGCCGGATCTTCGGCATGACACTCAGGATCACATATGGGATGTTAAATGTAATATGTGCCAGAAGAACACTTCCATATCCAAGCGGCATGAAATTCACAAACCAGAGCATCAATGCAATTCCGGTCACAATATCCGCATTCAAAAGCGGAATATTAGTGCAGACCATCACAAGCTGATAATTCTTCCGGCGCATTGCATGGATTCCCAGAGCGCCGAGCACACCGATCACTGTTGCGATCAGCGCCGAAGAAAATGCAAGCGTCAGTGTCGTGGACAGTGCCTCCATGATCTGCCGGTTGGAAAACAGCCGGCTGTACCAGTCCAATGTAAAACCGCCCCACTGGACACGGGATCTGGAATTATTGAACGAAAGCACGATCAATACCAAAATCGGCGCATATAAAAACAAAAGGATCAGACCAAGATAGCATCTGCTTATTAAATTTTTCAATTTTTCTACCATATTGCAGAGCCCTTCCCTTCCATATCATTTCGCATTGTAAACGCCATACTGATCAGGACGAAGATCATCAGTGATACCGAAAGTCCCGATCCGAGATACCAGTTCATACTCTTCGTAAACTCCTGTTCGATAATATTACCGATCAGCTGCAGTTTTCCGCCGCCCAAAATATCCGAGATCACAAACGAAGTCATCGATGGAACAAATACCATCACAATTCCGCTCAACAGTCCCGGTACGGAAAGCGGGAAGATGATCTTGCGGAAGATCGTGAATCCTCCGGCTCCGAGATCTTTTGCAGCATCGATGATATCCTCGTCGATCTCAGAAACTGCATTGAAGATCGGAAGCACCATATACGGCAGATAGTCATATACAACACCGATCATGATCGCCGCTCCGCTGTTTGCGAGCGCAACCGGCTCAAGTCCGATCTTTTGCAGCAGAAGATTCAGGATTCCGTTGTTCGATAAGATCATCTGCCATGCGAGCACACGGAGGATAAAATTCATCCACATCGGCAGGATCAGTACAAACAGTGCAAATCCCCGTTTTCCAAGGTTCAGCCGCCGAAGTGCGAGCACAAGCGGATAGGATAATAAAATACAGATCAATGTGCATCCCACCGCAATTTCTAAAGAGAAGATCACCGCTTTTAAATGAACCGGATCGGCGATAGCCGCCACATTCGCCAGTGTAAAACCACCCTCCGGACTGCTCAATGCATAGCGGAAGATCACCGCCATCGGAATCACGGTAAACCCGATGATCCAGATCAAATAGGGGGTGGAAAGCCACGACCTCTTATTGATGCCTTTTAATTTATTCATCCTCTTTTACAACCTCCTCGTCTTTGGAGTGAGGCTTGTGCATGATCTGGATATTGTCCGGCAGGATCGTCAGTCCCACTCTGCTTCCGATCTGCGCAGGGTTCACACTCTGTACGATCCACTCATAATCATGAACACGTACTTTGATCTCATAATACGCTCCTTTGAAAATGATCGACACGACCATTCCTTTCAGAAATCCCGCACTCTCTTCCACGATCACCAGATCTTCCGGCCGGATCACCACATCAACCAATTCATCTTTTGCAAATCCGGTATCCACACATGGGATTGCGACATTCTGGATCTCGACCAGTTTATCCTTTCGCATGATCCCATCGATGATATTGCTGTCGCCGATAAAATCTGCGACAAATGCGTTCTGCGGCTCGTCGTAAATACTTTTTGATGTTCCCATCTGCTGAATGATCCCCTGGTTCATTACGATGATCCGGTCGGACATCGTCAGCGCCTCTTCCTGATCGTGCGTGACATAAATAAATGTGATCCCTACTTCCTGTTTGATCTTGATCAGCTCCCGCTGCATTCCATGGCGAAGTTTCAGATCCAACGCACCGAGCGGCTCATCCAAAAGCAGGATCTTCGGTTCGTTTACGATCGCGCGTGCGATCGCTACTCTCTGCTGCTGTCCGCCGCTTAGCACGGTCGGCGTCTGTTTTCCGTAGCCCTCCATGTTCACCAGTTTCAGCGCGTATGCGATCTTATCTTTGATATACTGTTTGCTCTTCTTTTTCAGTTTCAGTCCGAACGCGATATTTTCCTCCACGGTCATATGCGGAAACAATGAATATTTCTGAAAAACAGTATTGACGTTGCGCTTATCCGGCGGCAGATCCGTAATGTCCTTTCCCTCAAAGAGCACCCGTCCCTCATCCGGTTTCACAAAACCGCCGATGATCCGAAGTGTCGTAGATTTTCCGCAGCCGGACGGACCAAGCAGCGTAATAAACTCATTTCTCTCGATCTCGAGATTCAGATTATCAATAACCGTCTCCCCATCGAATGATTTACTGATCGAATCTAACGTTAAAATAACATCTGACATGACTCTTCCTCCTAAAAGCTTGGGGGGCTGCTGATCCATAAAATGGACGACACCTTTTTGCAAGCTGAACTTATCTTATGTTTGCGGTTTGCCGGAAAAATAAACGAATCTCCTTTCCGCACGGTATAAACATCTTCTCCATAATGAAGACGGATCTCTCCATCCAGAACGTAGCCGAATTCCTCTCCCTCATGAGGTTTATCTTCCGGCATCGACTGCCCCGGCTGTAACTGTACGAGGATCGGTTCCATGCTGCGGCTCTGCGCAGTCGCGATCAGCCAGGTAATACTGTTCTTATGCTCATCTTCCTTTTCGAAATAATCTTCTTTCGGATAAACGATCTGAAGTTCATTCTCCTCATAGAAAAAGTCTGACAGATTGGTTCCAAGACATTCCACAATATCCAAAAGAGTAGATACCGACGGTGCGGTAAGTCCGCGCTCCATCTGCGAGATAAACCCTTTCGTCAGTTCAGTCCTGTCTGCCAGTTCCTCCTGCGTCAGACCATTTTGATTCCGGAGATTTCGGATCTTCGCTCCGATCTGCTCCTCAATACTCATTTTATTTTCCTCTTACATTTACTAAGTTTTTTGTTTACCAAAGTTTATTATACATATACTAAATCCAAAGTCAACTATTATTTCGTTTTTTCGTTGATTTTCTGCGCTGTTTTATATCATAAAATTTTTATCATTCAGACGTACAAGAACAGAGTTCAAAATACAACGCTTTTGAACTCTGCTCTTCTTAAATCATGCTATATATCAATCTTTCTCCACTCTATATCTGAAAGCATCCTCCGCCGATAAACTCCCGCAGCAGGGAGTTTGTCGGTACGGATTCACTGCCGATCCCGACAAAATAATCAAAAAACTTAAGCAGCCGTTTTGCCTCGGCATACTCCGGCGCCGATTTATCCACGCCGAACAACAGCGGCTCCACATACTGTTTTAAAACCGCCAGCTCATAGATCAAAGACGAATTGAACATCACATCCGCCTCTTCCTGAAATGGAAAGATATTTTTCTCTTCCCCTCTTCTGACCGACTGCCACATTCCGATCGTCTGTGTCGCAGACGCGCCGCGTGTCTTCGCATCCCGCACGAGCCGCCGGATCAACCGTCCGTCCGTCGTTGGGATCCGGTTGTGTTCATCCACATTTAACTGCGTCAGCGCGCTGATATAGATTTTAAATTTATTCTCGTCGTTCAGCTGTCTCGTCAGCTTCGGGTTCAGGCAATGGATCCCCTCGATCACGAGAATATCCTGTTCTCCGAGTTTCTTCGGCACGGAAGAACGCATCCGCTTTCCGGTCTTAAAATTAAAAATCGGAAGATAAACTTCTTTTCCGTCCAGAAGATCCTGCATATCCCGATTGAACTGCTCCACATCGATCGCTTCCAGACATTCAAAATCATAATTGCCGTCTGCATCACGGGGCGTCAGCTCCCGATCCACAAAATAATTATCCACTGCGATCGGATGCGGGATCATCCCATTGACGCGCAGCTGGATCGAAAGCCTATGGGAAAACGTCGTTTTGCCGGAGGAGGACGGTCCTGCGATCAGCACAAATTTGACATTTTTCCGATCTGCGATCTGTTTCGCGATCTCTGCGATTTTCCGTTCCTGATAAGCTTCCTGTACAAGAACAACCTCCCGCATATCCCGCTTTGTCACCATGTCATTCAGCGCGCCGACCGTATCGATTCCCTGAAGATCTCCCCAAAGGATCGATTCTTTCAGAACCTGAAATAATTTCGGGCTTGGTTCAAACGGCGGAACGATCTCCGGGGCACTTGCCTCCGGCATCTGAAGTACAAATCCCTCGTCGTAAAGATATAACGCAAAATACTTCAAATATCCTGCATTCGGAACCATATATCCATAATAGTAGTCTTCGAATTCATTCATCTTGTAAATGTTGACTTTGGAACTCAGCCGATATTCAAACAGCTGTTCTTTGTCGTACATTCCATGCCGGCGGAACAATTCGATCGCTTCCCTTGTGCGTACAGACCGCTTCTCGATCGGCATTTCCTCCCGGACGATCTCGCGCATTCTCGCCTCGACTTTCTTTAAGAATGCCTCATCTACTCGAACACTCCCCTCGACCGTGCAGTAATAGCCTTTGCTGACGGAAAAATGGATCCGCACACGTTCCACCTGATCATGCCCGCCCACATCATGTACCGCTTTAACCAACAAAAAACTCATGCTTCTCTTGTAAGTATCGTGACCGATCCGGTCTTTTGTCGTCACAAATTCCAGGGTGCAGTCCCGATCCAGTTCCCGGTGCAGTTCTTCCAGACGGCTTCCGTTTTGTACCACCAGAACGATCTGATGTTCATACTGATCCTGAAACTCTCTGGCAATAGAAAGATACGTTGTTCCTGCCGGATATACCCGGCTTGTTTCTCCGATTGTGACCTGATATGATATGTTCTCCATCTTTCTCTCCTCCGATCTTCATGTCAGTGTACAACAGACCATCCGTCTTTGTACACTGACGTTGTCGTTCCCCGCTGCACTCTCATCACTCTATTCTATTCGCCGGATCTGTTTCTCATACGATCCAAAACGGCACTCCGCTTTCTTCTGTCAGGACTTCAAGTTCATTTCCACCCAGTTCTCTTTTCAAAAACCGTTCCATATCACGGATAAAGAAATATTCCGTTCCGTAGTGTCCCGCATCGATCACCGCAAGATCCTGCTCCAAAGCATCCAATCCCTCGTGGTGTCCGATGTCGCCGGTCACAAGCACATCCGCGCCTTTTGAAACTGCAGGATCCACCGCGCTTTTCCCGGATCCCGGCGAAACTGCCATGCAGCAGATCTCTTTTTCCGGATCTCCGAACACTTTTACATGCTCCAGATGAAGCTGTTTTTTTACATAACGGCAGCATTCTTCCAAAGTCGTTCTGCACGGTACTCTTCCGATCCGCCCGATTCCCTCCGGATGTCCGTCCTTTTCCCATGTAATGTCCAGCACTTCGGTCTCCTGAAGTCCTAACGTATTTGCCACCAGATCTGCCATTCCCAACACATCATAATTCGTATGCATCGCATAATAAGAAATGTCATTTTGAATCAATTTCAGCACTCTGCGTCCGATAAAGTCCTGATCTGTCACAGATTTCATCGCGGAAAAGATCAACGGATGATGCGTGATCAATAGATCCGCCTTTACCTGCACCGCTTTTTCCACCACCTTGTCCGTGGCATCCAGCGCCAGAAGAATCCGTTTTACTTCTTTTTCCCCGCGTCCTGCAAGTAATCCCACATTATCAAATCCAAGCGCAGCTTCTTTCGGATATGTTTTTTCAATCTGCGTTATGATCTCACTGCAAAGCATAATATTCCAGTCCTTTCCTGATCTGCTTCAGATCATTTTGTAACTCCTGTTTCCGCACCTCGATGTGCGCTCCCTCCTGCTGATCAAGCCCGGAGAGGATTCTCTCATGAATGTCTTTCTCCCTCTGTAAATACGAAAGAAGCACCGGATGACGCATTTCCAGAAGCAGCTTTCCGTAGCGGAGTTCCACTTCGTCCCACGTTTCTTTTTCTGCGGCAGTTCTTCGCAGTTCCTGTTTCTTCGGATCTTGATCTACATTTTCCGAAAATGGCGGTCTGACTTTCATCATCATATAATACTTTCCGTCGTCCAGCACCATATCTTCCTGTAAGAACACAAATCCCTCCGCCAAGAGGAACGATCTGACCCGTTCGATCTCAGACTGCGGCTGTAAAATGCATTCTTTCAGGCTCTTCGTGATCTCCGGATGTGCCGAAAGGATCCGGATCATCAGCCCGCCTCCCATTCCGGCGATCACGGCACAATCACATTCTCCGGGACTTAGCTGTTCCAGTCCATCGGATCTTCTGAGCCGGATCTGCTCCGTAAGTCCGGCATCTCTCACATGTTCTTCTGCCCGAAGAAGCGGTCCCTCATTGACGTCCATAGCAATCGCACCGGGCGCTTTTTTCTCCTGTATCAAATAGAGCGGAATATAGGCATGATCCGTGCCTATATCCGCTACTATGCTGCCCGGCGTTACCAAGAATGCAACTGCAAGCAATCGCTTTGATAACTCCATATTCTATCCTCTTTCTTAATCCAGATAATCCCGTAATTTTCTGCTGCGGCTCGGATGACGAAGTTTCCGGAGTGCTTTCGCCTCGATCTGGCGGATACGCTCTCTTGTTACGTCAAACTCTTTTCCGACTTCTTCCAATGTTCTCGCGCGTCCGTCGTTCATACCGAAACGCAGGCGGAGCACTTTCTGTTCACGCTCCGTCAGTGTGTCGAGCACCTCATCCAGCTGTTCTTTCAAAAGTGTCTGTGCCGCCGCTTCCGCCGGAACAGGCACGTTGTCATCCTGGATAAAATCTCCTAAGTGGCTGTCTTCTTCCTCACCGATCGGCGTCTCCAGAGACACCGGTTCCTGAGAGATCTTTAAGATCTCACGCACACGATCCACAGGCATGTCCAATTCCTTTGCGATCTCTTCCGGGGCAGGCTCTCTTCCCAGTTCCTGCAAAAGCTGTCTGGACACACGGATCAGTTTGTTGATCGTCTCTACCATATGAACCGGGATACGGATCGTTCTCGCCTGATCTGCGATCGCTCTTGTGATCGCCTGACGAATCCACCAAGTCGCATAAGTACTGAATTTATACCCTTTATGATAATCAAATTTCTCAACCGCCTTGATCAGTCCCAGATTTCCCTCCTGGATCAGATCAAGGAAAAGCATTCCCCGACCGACATAACGTTTGGCAATACTGACAACAAGACGTAAGTTCGCCTCTGCCAGTTCTTTTTTCGCGTCCTCGTCGCCCTCTTCCATCCGTTTTGCCAGCTCGATCTCACGGTCGGCACTCAAAAGCGGAACTTTTCCGATCTCTTTTAAGTACATCCGCACCGGATCTTCTATACTCACACCATCAGGAACAGACAGATCGATGTTCTCCACATCCACATCGTCATCATCCGCGATCATCGCCTCGATATCCATGTCAATATCCGCGTCGTCGTCACTGTTGATCCGCAGCACATCGATATTGTTGGCATCCAGATATTCAAAAATCTTTTCCATCTGCTCTGCGTTCAGATCCATGTCCGCGAAAAAGTCATTCACTTCCTGAATTTCCAGGATACTTTTCTTTTTCTTTCCAAGAGCAACCAGTTCTTTCAGCCGTTCCAAAAATTTCTGTGTGTTTTCTTCCATGTGTCCTTCCTTCCTGTGTCCGCAAAATATGCGGACGGTCTTAGTTTATTTTATCCTTATTCTAAAGAAATATGCAGTTGATACAAGTCCTGAAGCTTTCGTTTTTCTTCCATCAGTTTCTGCAGTCCTGCCATGTCCGTAGGGGAAAGCTTCCGTGTCTGCGCATCAATGCTGTTCGATTTCACGCGCAGGATCGTCTCTTTCAGCGCCTGCTCACGTTCCCCTTTTGTTGAAAGTTCACGGATCTTCGTGTGGAACAGAGACGCCGCCTCCCGATGTTCTTCCTCTTCGGTAAAATGATTCAGGATCTTCGCCGGATTTAATTCTCCCTGTTCATACTGTCGGTACATAAGCTCTGCCACAGTACGGAACAGCTCTTCCGTAAAATCATCCGGATGAATGTATTTTCCGATCACCTGAAACAGCTTCGGCTCCTCGATCATCCATGTCAGCAGCACTTTCTGCGCCGTCTTCCCGGCATCTTCTTTCTTCGCCGTTTTCTGTTCAGAGGTGGACTTCGGTCGTTCCACCGGTTTCGCAAGTCCATCCTGGATCGCTGTCTTCGTCACCAGTTTTTTCAAGCTTTCCGCGCTGATCTGGTAAATCTTTGCGACTGCTTCTATGTAATTATTCCTCTCCAGCTCATCTTCAAATCCAATGAGCCGCCTTGCCGCCTCCCGGAAAAATGCCGTCTTCCCCTCGGGAGAGTTCATATCATAATCCCGTTCCAATATTTCCAGACTGAACAAAAATCCGTTTCTCGCATCCGCGATCCGCCGTTCAAACTCTTCTGCGCCCAGATTCTTGATAAATTCATCCGGATCCTTATACGGATCCATCCGGATCACTTTCGCAGAGATTCCGGCGTCTTTTAAGATCGGTACTCCGCGAAGCGCAGCGCGCGTTCCGGCTTCATCACTGTCATAAGTCAGATACACTTCCCGGACATAACGCTTGATCAGGGATGCATGTCCCGGCGTCAGCGCCGTTCCGAGGGATGCGACTGCATTGGTAAATCCCGCCTGATGCAGCGCGATCACGTCCATATATCCTTCGCAGAGAAGAAAATACGGTTTTCTCGAAGAACGCGCTCTGTTCAGTCCGTAGAGATTCCGGCTTTTATCAAAAACCGGCGTCTCCGGCGAATTTAAATATTTCGGTTTTGCATCTCCCATCACACGTCCGCCAAAACCGATCACACGGCTGTTGACGTCCATGATCGGAAACATGACACGATTCCAGAACTTATCATATACTCCGTGTTTCTCATCGGTACTGATCAGTCCCGCCTGACGGATCAAGTCTTCCGAATACCCTTTGGAGCGAAGATACCGATACAGATCGTCACTGTATTTGTTGGAATAACCAAGCCCGAACGCTTTGATCGTCTCATCGGAAAGTTCTCTCTTTTTCAGATACTCATATCCGATCCGCCCTTGTTCTGATTTCAGCTGTACATAAAAATACTGTGCCGCCGCCTTATTGATCTCCAAAAGCGTTGTCTTCAGATCCGCACGCTCTTTCGCTTCTTTAGAGTATTCCATCTTCGGCAGTTCCACCCCGGCGCGGTCTGCCAGAAGCTGTACCGCCTCCACAAACGAAAGATTTTCATATTCCATGAGAAACGTAAATACATTTCCTCCTGCGCCGCAGCCAAAACAATAATACATCTGCTTGGATCTGCTGACTGAAAACGACGGAGATTTCTCATTGTGAAAAGGACAAAGTCCAAAATAAGAGCTTCCTTTCTTCTGCAGCCGCACATATCCGGAAATCACATCGACGATGTCATTTTTCATCCTTACTTCTTCAATCAAGTCTTCCGAATAGTACATAGTCTCCTCCATCTCATTACACAGACATTCTTCCGTTTTGGAAGAACACCCTATTATATATATTCGACAAAACTTACTTGTTTCCTTTTCTTTTCGCAGATTTTTTTCAGATTTTCATTTTTTCCAATACGTTTACTACTGTTTCCAGCACTTTGATCCGTGCATAATACTTATCGTTGCCCTCCACAACGATCCACGGCGCATCGTCCGTGGATGTGCGGAGCAGCATTTCATTGACTGCCGTCTCATACTGATCCCATTTTTCCCGATTCCTCCAGTCTTCCTCTGTAATCTTCCATTGCTTTTCCGGATCTTCCTGCCGTCTCTCGAAACGCCGTTTTTGTTCCTCTTTATCGATCTGCATCCAAAATTTCAAAATCACGACGCCATGGTCCGCAAGATTTTTTTCCATATCGTTGATCTCCTGATATGCCCGTTTCCACTCCGCTTCCGTACAAAAGCCCTCAATCCGTTCCACCAGCACACGTCCGTACCATGTACGGTCAAAAATCGCTATATGTCCGTCTTTGGGCATAGATCGCCAAAATCTCCAGAGATAATGATGCGCTTTTTCTGTCTCATCCGGCGCAGCAGTCGGGTGTACCACATATCCGCGTGGATCCATGCATTCCGTCAGCCGCTTGATCGCGCCGCCTTTTCCTGCCGCATCCCATCCCTCAAAACAAAGCACGACAGGGATCCGTTTCCGATACAGTTCCCCGTGAAGACGTTCCATCTTTTTCTGCAGTTTTTTCAATCGTTTTTTATATTCTTTCCGCTCCAGTTGTTTCGACAGATCTGCTTGTGCAAGGATAGATCCATGTAAATCTTCCGTTTGACGGGATGTCTCCGACGGGCGGAGTTCCTGATTCTGTAAGATTTCCTTTTCCGCCCGTCTGACTGCTTCCTCCAGCGCTGCGACCACCGTCCGGTAAATCTTTACTTCCGCGAAACGCTCGTCTGTCGCTTCTATAACTGTCCACGGCGCGTCGTCCGAATCTGTTTTTCTCAACAGTTCCTCTGCGATGGACAGATAATCTTCGTACCTCCTGTTTCGCTCCAGATCCCCTTTCTCCACACGCCACGCGGTCTCTTTTTGTTTTTGCAGTTTTTTCATCCGTTTTTTCTGTTCCTGCTGATCGATCGCCAGAAACAGCTTGATCAGCACCATCTTGTCATCCGTCAGCTGCTTTTCAAACGCGCGGATCGCCCCGTACGCTTCTGCAGCCTCAAATCCTTTGACTTTCCCGTCGAAGCGTTCGATCAGGACTTTCCGGCACCAGCTTCCGTCGAAAATCGCAAACCGACCTTTCTCCGGCGTCTTCGTCCAGAATCTCCACAAAAACGGATGCATCTGTTCTTCTTCTGTTTCTTCTTTGATCGGGAACACTTCAAATCCGCGCGGATCCAGATTGCGGATCAGCCGACCGATCTGCAGACCTTTTCCTGCAGCATCGAATCCCTCAAAGACGATCATGACCGGGATTTTCAGCTCTCTGCACCGCCTCTGGAGTCCGGCGATCTTCCGTTCCAGCTCCGGCATTTTTTCTTTAAATTCCTCTTTATCCAGTTTTTTTGCAAAATCTACTTTTTCCAACATCCGTTCTTTCCTCCTGTCATCCGGTTTTATTTGTTATGATTATACATCTTTCGTTTTTTGATACAAGAAGTATGATCCAAAAATAAAGAAAAAGATGAGAAATTTATGCCGGACGGCTTTTCCCACCTTTTTCTTCTGAGAACAACTTTTCTTTATTGTTCTTTATTTATTGTTCTTTATTTATTTTTTACAATTTTCATCATGGTATCCCATTTCTGTTCCATGTCCGCCACCAGTTTGAACTGCGTTCTTGCACGATCCAGATTGTGATCTTTCCTGTGGATCTGGAAATAATGATCCCCCTCCAGATAATCCGTAAGAAAACGCATACCACACTCATATGTCATGATCTTCGCTCCCATCGGAAGCATCTCGATCTCTGTGCCGGTAAGACGTCCTCTGCATCCTTTCTGGAAACCGTTGTTGTACACTTCAAACAGCCGCATACTGCAGCTTACTTTTTCCAGGTCGATTTCATCTTCCGCCGCAGTACTTGCCCCGAAACGGATCGAATCGCCAAAATCATTGACGGAAAGTCCCGGCATGACCGTATCCAGATCGATCACGCAGATTCCCTGCCTCGTCGCATCATCGATCATGATATTGTTCAACTTTGTATCATTGTGCGTCACACGCAGCGGAAGTTCTCCTGCCGCCAGCAGATTTCCAAGCACAGCCGCATCCTGCTCCCGTGCCAGAACGAATTCAATTTCCCGTTCTACCGCTTTTGCCCGTCCCATCACATCCGCTTCCACGGCACGTTTAAAGTTTGCAAACCGCTGTTTTGTATCATGAAATCCCGGAATCGTTTCATGAAGCGTCTCCGCCGGATAATCCGAGAGCAGACACTGGAAATTTCCAAAAGAAAGAGCGCTTTGATAGAAATCTTCCTCGCTTTCCACCTGCTCGTAACAAGATGCCCCTTCGATAAAATGATAGATCCGCCAGTATTCTCCGCAGGAATCTACATAATACGGCTTTCCGTCTTTCGCCAAAAGGACGTTCAGTGTCTCCCGTTCCGGATCCCCGCCGTTCTCAACGATCTTTCTGCGCAGATGGGAAGTCACACCCATAATATTTTCCATGACTTCCACCGGCTTTTTAAACACAGAACGGTTCATTTGCTGCAGGATCATTCTTTTTTTATTTCCATTCTGTTCCATCACATGAAGCAGGTATGTGTGATTGATATGTCCGTTTCCATATACCCCCTGAAGTACCGGTGTTCCCTGGAACTCAAATCCGGTCAGCACTTCCTGAAGCTGTTTTTCTGTTACACTCATCTTATGACCTCCTAGATCTCATACCAGTGGATCGCATTTGCTTCCATATGTACGTCGAAACTTGTTCCGTCTCCACGGTAAACCGTCGTATCCTGCGGCTCATATGTATTATTGACTACGCAGTATTTGCCGTTTTTCACATATGCATGTACTTCCACATTATAATTGGTACTGAACCATTTCTTCAGATTTTTCTCATCTCCGGAAGCCCAGATCACCGCGCGGTACAAAAGACGGCTGTTCTCAAAGCTGTACGGAAGACCGCTGATATACACACTTCTTCCCTTTCCGAATGTACGGACTGCCATCTGTACTTCGTGGTCTTTCTGCACAAGGATCTCTGTTCCGTCCAACGCATACATATTTTTTTTGCCCTCTCCGAAGTCGATCTCTCCGCTGCAGTCTTCCATGATAAAATGAGGATGCTCTTCCCAGTTATATTTATCTTTATTCAGATTAAATCCGTTCTCACATTCCACACCGAACACATCTGCCAGTTGGATAAATCTTCCCTGCCACTGATGTGCGGTCGGCTCACCGACACCGATCAGACCGCCGCCCCGGTGCACAAATCCGCGCACGGCTTCCACAACTGCCGGATCCATCCAGTTTTCCCCGCCAGTATATGCGGTGTCCGCATCTCCTACATTGAGGATCACATCGATATCATCAAGGATCGACGCATCTTTGCGGATATCGTCAAAGCTGATGAATTTCACATCAAACGGAGCTCCGCTGAGCGCCTCGATAATTCCGGCGTAAGAGTAATTCTGCTTATAATAAATCGCATGATGCACCATATGATTTCCCCATGCGCGCATTTTGCCCCAGCAATTCAATACTGCTACTTTTTTCACACAGTACGGCGTCGTTCCTTTGATATTCTCATAAAGCAGACGGAATTCATCGCACACACTTTCCACATAATCAATAAATTCCGGAAACTTCAACGCCAGTTTCAGATATCCGCCGTATCCGATCCGGTTGATCGGGCTTCTCAAAATCGCACGTCGTGCAGTCACCCAGTTGATCTTTGCCTCTTTCACCGGATCTCCGTTTTCATGGAATACATCCGGGAAGAAATAAGGAAGAAGACGTCCCTCCGTATATTCCACCCCTTTGATGTCACTGATCAGCCGAAGTGTTGCGCCGTTTCCGACACTTCCCACAACCGCATCCAGTCCGATCGTCTTAAATTCATCCATAAACGGCTCTGTACCGATCCAGTGATCTCCCAGGAACATCATCGCTTCTTTGCCGTATTCATGCGTAATGTCCACCATCTCTTTTGCCAGTTTTGCAACCTCACGTCTCTGAAATGCCTGAAAATCCTGAAATTCTTTGGATGGGATCCGGTATGTATTATTCATATATCCCTGATCAATGATAAATTCCGGACGGAATTTATATCCGACTTCTTTCTCAAACTGCTCCAGAATATACGGACTTACCGATGCACTATACCCATACCAGTCCACATATTTTTCCCGGGCCATTTCATCAAAGATCAGTGTAAACTGATGGAAAAACGTCGTATAACGCACAACATCCACATATGGATGGCTTTCCAGATAATCCCGCAGCCGCTGCATGGAATACGCATGTGTCTTCGGCTGACGCACGTCAAACGTAATCTGCTTCTCCACGTCTTTCCACCCGTTTGTCACGGCATTGTACATATGAACCGGATCCCACATGATATATGCAAGAAAACTTACCGTATATTCATGAAATGCCTTTGCCGGATGGATCATGACATCCCCGCTCTTAGCGTCATACTGCCATGTTCCATAAGGTACGACCTCTCCGGTTGTCCGGTCGATCACTTCCCACCATCTTTCGATGTCGTCTCTCGTGTTTACCTGAAGCATATCCGGATAAAGATGATCCATCAGATGAATGGAAAGAGAATCGCTCTCGGCGGTGTGGAAATCTGTCATAATATACATTTGCTGCACTTCATCGAGATTTGCTTTTGCCCATTCATTATCCTTTCTGGTCGTGTAATAAGTCGCATAAACTTTTGCGTCTTCTTCTTTTAATTCATCCGGATACTCTGTTCCGTCACAGTCACGGATCGCATCCGCTCCCCATCGCTCGATCAATTCTTTTGTCTCCCGGATCACATCCAGGTCAGTCGGTATCGTCACTCTTCCGATCGTTCCATTTTTCCCCATCTTTTTGAATCCTCCTGTTCTTTTTCCGCTTCAAAAGAAACGCTCTGCCGTACCGGCTTCTTCCGAAAAAGCTATGCCGGTCTGTTGATTTGAGTATACGTTTCTGCTGTTTTTGTTACAACACCTTTTTTGTTTCAGATATTATATATCTTGCTTTTATTTCTTATTGATGATAGCATGAAAACAACCACTCGTATTTCGCCCGCAGGCGTTTCCGACGAAAGGAGGCATTTCCATGTCTTATATCCAATATTCTACCGAAGAAAATCTTTCCGATTCCTGGCGGCTGCTCTACATTTCACAGACCACTTACGGCAATGACTGGATCAGTATGCTCCACACACACAGTTTTTCGGAAATCTTTTATATCACGGACGGAAGCGGATTTTTATGTACGGAAAATGAACAGATCCGCCTGCATAAAGATATGCTTGTCCAGATCAACCCGAACATCCGTCATACAGAAAAATCATCGGATAAACATCCGCTTTCTTATATTGCACTCGGAATCGATGATCTGTTGTTTGATTTTCCGGATCACTCCGGGCAAGACTCTGAGGATACCGCCCTTTCCCAAAACGGATGTCAGATCACCTGTCTTCATTCCGATCAGGCGGATATACTGCCGCTCCTCAAAATGATCCTGGCTGAGGCGCACCGCCACGAACCGGCATCTGAACAAATATGCCAGTATTTGCTGAATGCATTTCTTCTGAAAATCGGACGGGTGACAAACAGCCAGTTTTCCGCCGGAAGTGTCCCGGATATTTCCGGCGAATGCGCACAGATCAAAGATTACATCGATCATCATTACAGCGAAGAAGTGACTCTGGATGATCTGGCCGCGCTCTCTCATCTGAACAAATATTACCTGTCCCATATTTTTTCAAAGTCTTACGGAGTTGCCCCGATCAATTATCTGTTGGAACGGCGTATCTTAAACAGCAAAGAGCTTTTGAAAAATACAGATTACAGCATTACCCATATCGCTCATATGACCGGATTTTCGTCTGCAAACTACTTTTCCCAGTCGTTTAAAAAGCACACCGGTATCACTGCAGCAGCGTACAGAAAAAATTTCAAAAAAAAGTTGTAAAAAAGTGTTGACATTTCTACGAAGTGGTAGTATTATACTATTTGTGCCGCGCGGGACAACAAAAAACAAGCGCTGGAACATGCGGAAGTGTCGGAACTGGCAGACGAGCAAGACTAAGGATCTTGTAGCTTTCGAGCTGTGTGGGTTCAAGTCCCATCTTCCGCATTTGAAACCCTTGATTTTTCAAGGGTTTTTTGTTGTTTAAAGAAAAAAGAGAGTCCATTTGATATGATTGATATGCTCCCTTTTAGGTAGACAAGTGAAATAATAAAAACTTGTTTACTTAGAAGGGAGCATATCATAGATTCAAAAAGAGAATCTTATGGGGTAGAGGAAATGCGTCTTTTCAGCGTAGGATTCTGGCAATTTATACACAGAAAAAGCTAAAAGAGGAATGCGTAAAAAACTCAATCGATTTTTTTCACATCCCCTTCTTTATACAAAAAGTGGCGCTGAGAACTACCCCAGCACCAACTCTATTTACACTCTGCCGCTCTGATACATCATTTGTGCCAGAGCGTATCTTATAAAACTGCCTCGATCGATCCAACAAATTTTTATCTGATATGGCATTCTCCCGACTGAAGATCTTCCGCCCGCGCGCAAACAAGCATCTCTTCCTCCATATGCTCTGTAATACACAGCGCAAGTCCATTAAAAGTCGTACGCCGATCAGATACATCCGGTTCATGGCATGCGGGATCTCCATTCCCGACTCCACAGATTTTTCCGCCTTCCACATGGAATGTAACGGGTACACAGCTGTGTGGGCATAGATTTCCGTCACAATCTACCACTTTTACTGCAAACAGCTGATGCTGTGTTCCCTGGTAGATACAGCTGACTTCCAAATGATCTGGTTCCTTTGCGGTTCGATGTGTTTCACGCACAACTTCCTGTCCATTTCTATAACCGACTGCACAGAGTTCTCCTGGTTCATAACAAAGATCCCAAGAAGAAATTTTACCAGGCAGATGAACTTTTCTTCCCTGACTGACTCCATTGACAAAGAGTTCAATTTCTTCACAATTGGAATACGCCTCAAAATGAATAGTTTCGCCCTCTTTTCCCGCCCATGTCCAGTGTGGAAGTACATGTACAAGCGGTTCCGTTGTCCAAATACTCTTCCAGTAATAAAACACATCCTTTTCGAAACCACAGAAATCCATTGCACCATAGCTGCTTACCACAGCGGGCCAATTCCAAGGGAATGTTTCACCTCTATAATCAAAAGCCGTCCATACAAACATTCCTCCTAACTCTGGTGTTTTAATCCGATTGTTTGCGTAACAATTAGTCAGCTTCATTGCAGCGATTGCTCCCCCCATCGTTCCCGGATCAATGCCGCTTTTTCGCATCAGTTTCGCATAATAACTTTCCCCCTCATAACAATCACACCATCCCTTTTCCGGATCATCTTCATAAATTCCTCGGGTAGACAGATAACTGGCATCCTCTGTTGCCATAACGCAAACATTTTCATAGGAATCCACAAGTGCTCTTGCTTCCCCACTGTCATAATTATATCCTGCCACATCTGCAATCAGCTGATACTCCAAATCGCCTCTGCCAAACTGGGTGGCTGTCGTAAAAGGTCTATCCGGATCAAGTCCTTTTCCAAGTTCGATCATTCTCTTAAGAATTCGTTTTCCTTGAGGGATAAGCTCGCAAAATTCTTCATTTTCAAGACAGTACATATAAACACAGGGATGATTTCTGGAAGATTTGATCATATCCACCAGACTATCACAGCTTTCTTTCGACATATCAAAATATCGAGTCTCATTTAGAACCAAGATCCCCATTTCATCACAAAGCTCCAATAGTTTTCTTGAAGCGGTATGATGGCTGGAACGATACGCATTTCCTCCCATATCCTTGATCCGCTGAAGACGATATCTCAAAATATCCTCTGAAAGAGCAATTCCTACTCCCGCAAAATCCTGATGAACACAAACTCCTTTCAACTCAACAGGCTGACCATTCAAAATCAGACCATTCCGTGTATATACCGCGCTCCTAATACCGAAACGTTGTTCATAACAATCCGTTTCCTCCTCTCCGTGCACCACCAACTCTACTGTATACAGTTCCGGCTTCTCTGGCGACCATAACCTCGGATTGTTTAAAACAACTGCCATTTCTACCGTTGTATCACTCAAGGGTCTGATTTCTCCTGCAGTCTCTGCAACTGCAACTTCATTGTGAGCCGGATCATAAATCACCGCCTTTATAGTTGCGTTCTCCACGCGGTTTCTTTCATTTTGCAGTTCCACTGCAATATGAAGCCTTGCATCTTCCGCCTCCGTAATCTGAGTCCTTACAAAACATCCGTCTTTTGCCACATGAAGTCCCGGTAATACCTTTAACCATACGTCCCGGTATATTCCGGCGCCTTCGCCCCACCAGCCTTCCGGCGCTTCACATGTTGTCTTAACCAGAATAACATTCAGACCTTCATCTCCATAAAGCACATGCTCTGTAATATCCAACTCAAACGCTGAATACCCCGAAAAATGTTCTCCGATCCTACTACCATTTACCCAGACGACACAATCCCTCATGACGCCTTCAAACTGTATCACAATTCGTTTTCCAACATCTTCCGCCGGAAGCAGGAACGTTTTCCGATAATACGCTTCTCCGTTCGGAAGACAGTCACCACCCAAATTATGTAATCCTGTACCAGAGGATACCTCTCCCGGATTAAAATAATCCTGTCTGATTCGCCAGTCATGCGGCAACGATACCGGCTCCCAATTATCCGTCAGCTTCTCTACAAGATTCATGCAGGTATTTCCAGCTTTTTCTCCTGTCTGTCCAAAAATTGCCCAAAACCGTTCCGGGAGCGGATAAAATCTACCCTCCTCATTAGTTGCGTTAGATGGTCCCCCGCATGCTCCGCATTTGGTTCTCCCATCTGCAATTACCTGTTCCAGTTTTCCTAAATGGAAATACCATCCATCATTAAACTTTCTTTTACGTTCCATATGAATTCCTCCTGATTTCTGGATATATGTCCAGATTGTCATCTTCCATACAATCCGGACATATTGATTAATCCATTATTATGCTTCTTCTGAATCCAATTCCATACCGGCCGTCTCTTTTGTTGTAAAAGTAAGGAAAACCATTCCGATACCCATTGTAATCACTGCTCCCCACAGACACAGGCTCTTCAATGGAATCATCGTTACAAGCGTTGCATATACAGCAGTTGAAACAAAAGTAGCGACCAAAATGATTACCGCATTTACTGAAACAATCGATGCTCTCAATCTTGTAGGCGCGCTTTCGCTCATCATCATAGTAATTGTATTATTAGACGTCCAATAGCTTCCGATCGCACCGCCCAAAAGAAGACCGACTACCACAGGATTCATACCGTTTCCAGAACCGATAATAAAACCGATCTGACATATCAACGCAATAATACCAAACAAAATTACAGCAAATTTTCTTCCCATTTTGTCACTGATAAATCCACTTATGAACAAAAGCAATGCCCAGGAAATCGGATAAAAGAACAATGCGTTTGTTACAGCTTCCGTTGTCATCCCACCCATTGTCATAACCGATTCATAAAATCCTGTAAATGCCATCATACCGCACATAAACAGACAGGTTGCGATCATCTGATTGCGCATCTGTTTACTCTTAATAATTGCCTTGAATCCAGCAATCATACCGACTTTTTCTTTTTTAGAAGCTGCCACAACATCGGGCGCATTCAGTTCTCTTTCCAGAGTTTCAATTCGTCTTTCCATGAACACCTTGGATTCTCGGGAAGCAAACATCGCAACCACCGCAAGAATAATACCTGCAATTGCAGGAACAAGATAAATCATTCTCCAATTGGATGCATCCGATGTCAGGAATGTTCCTCTCACAACCGCTATCAGTACAATTCCAACCGTTCCGATTGCCTTTGTCACAGAATAAAATACTCCTCGTTTGTTATCCGGTGAAACCTCCATAATATACAGCACCTGAAAATCTGTTGCAGTAAAGAAACCAACCACCGCACGTCCCAGGAAATAAATCGTTGCGTTCGGCGCCACCGCACAAATCATCATTCCTGCACCCATTCCCAGCGCACTGATAACAAAGAACGGTTTTCTTCCATATTTATCAGACAAGGATTTGAATACCGATGCCATCAGTGATGCCACCAGTGTCAAAAGTGAAACAATCGACATCATGGAGAGACCCGTTGTATAGTCTACCCCCATCTGATTAACAAACAGATCGTTAATTACGAATGACTGAATTGCTCCCGATGAACTGCTGGCATATTCATCCAACAAATGAACAAGCGCCACCATCACAATAAGTATCGCCATATACCCTTTATACTCCGGCTTTTCCTGTTCTCTTTTCCATTTCTGGATTTCCGCTTCCTTTTTTGCCCTCTGGTCTTTTTTCGCCATTATAAACCATTCCTCCTTTGTTTTATTCTATTGACAATGACTGTAAATATATGATACTTTCAATACATATCTTTTTCAATAACACCAGCTTAACAGGAACTTTATTAATGTATCATTTTTTACATATTCATATCGGAGGAATATCACATGGGCGATCTGATTTCATCCAAACAAAGCTTTGACATCCGGAGCATTCTGGATTTTTATTCCAATATTTCTGATACCTCAAAACAGACAAACGACTTTGTCCGCTATGGAAAAATGCAGGCACCTATCAGCATCAGCATCTATCGTGCTCAGCAAGAAAGCGGATCCTATCTGATTGTAGACCGCGATGGAGCAAAATCTACCACATGGAACGCAGACACTTTAGAGCAGCTGAATTCTGTCGCTCCTCTGGAAAAAAGATATCATAGTCACAACTATTTTGAGCTTTTATATGTTCTGAACGGAGACATCAATGAATGGATCGAAGAACAATGTATTTTACTTCACCCCGGAGACTGTATCCTATTGGATAAAAACATTCGGCATGTAGAAGAATATTTTCAAAAAAACTGCACTTCAAGCTGCGCATTTATTTCAATAAACGACGAGTGTGTTAAACTCCTTGCCTCTAGTGAGCTTCCTTATGAAACTCCACAAAACATTTTGCAGTTTCTCCTCACCCACATGGAAAATGAAGAAACAGCGCTAAAATCATTCTATCAGTTTCGTCCTGCTAAAACCTCAACTTCCTCTATTCCTCCTGTGGAAGAAGAGATGAATGCGATTCTTTACGAACTGACGGAACGCCGTCCCGGTTTCATTTTGATGATCCAGGGTCATCTGAAACGTCTGCTCGGTATTCTGGAAGATCCCATGCAATATGAACTGGTTTCAGCATTCAGTATGCAAGGACACCGTGAAGAACTTCTGGCTCAGATTACTCTTTTAATGAAATCCTCAATGGGACTAATGAAAAAAGAAGAACTTGCAAGACGCATGAACTATAATGCCGCTTATCTTTGCCGCATCATTAAAGAAAGTTTAGGAAAAAGCTTTACACAGTATCGTCTTTTTATACGTCTGAAAGCAGCAGAAACACTTTTACTAAACTCCGATCTTACGATTGCTAAAATCTGTGAAAAACTGCAGTTTACGAATAGAACCTACTTTTATAAAGCCTTCGAGCAGGTCTTCGGCGTTACGCCAAACGAATTCCGGCTCCAACGATAAAAATCCATTCTACTACAATATATTTATGGGTAATATTCCTTACAGCCAGTAAGGAATTATCCATCTTGTTGCTTAAGCTGTATAATGATGGAGCAATCGGTATATCGGCTTCCTTTCTTGGACTTCGCGTCCGTAAAATAGACTGATAACCAGCTCCTCATTCGCAGCGTTCGTTTTATGCAGGTTGAATCGTCACAGGCGTATTCGTGTCACACCACAGTAGATTGAATAGGCAATGAGTAAAACTGGTACTTATCCATTGCAATAATTCTTAAGGAGTGACATATTTATGAGCGCAGTAGGTATCGATGTTTCTAAAGGAAAAAGCATGGTAACAATCCTGCACCCTTTTGGTGAGATTGTTTCTGCACCTTTTGAACTCAAACACACAGCCAGTGACATCCATTCACTTGTAGAACTCATCAACTCTGTTGAAGGCGAATCTCGAATTGTTATGGAGCATACAGGACGTTATTACGAAGTCCTTGCCCATCAACTTTCCGAGGCAAATCTTTTCGTCAGTGCCATTAACCCAAAGTTTATCAAGGATTTTGATAATGATTCCCTTCGCAAAGTCAAATCTGACAAAGCTGATGCTGTTAAGATTGCCCGATATGCACTTGACAAGTGGCATAATCTCAAACAGTATAGTGTTATGGATGAATTACGAATTCAGCTTAAAACCATGAACCGTCAGTTTAGCTTTTATATGAAGCATAAGACGGCTATGAAGAATAATCTCATTGGAATCCTTGACCAAGCCTATCCTGGCGTAAATGCTTACTTTGACAGTCCTGCTCGCAGTGACGGCAGCCAGAAATGGGTTGATTTTGCATTTACATACTGGCATGTGGACTGTGTTCGTAAAATGTCTCAAAATGCCTTTATCGAGCATTATCAGAACTGGTGCAAACGCAAGAAGTACAACTTCAGTCAGTCAAAGGCTGAGGAAATCTATGGAAAAGCAAAGGAGAGAATGTGAAACTTTTTCTGTAAATAGTGTTTTAAAAGGTCTTCTATGATAAAATAAATTATCATAAGGAGGTCTTTTACTATGGCAAGAGAAAAGAAACCGGTACACAGAGTACAAATGGCAGAAAGAAAACGCAACTTCATTCATCAGCTTCTGAAAAAATACGATATCCAGTCAGCAGAAGACATCCAGGATGCCCTCAAAGATCTGTTAGGTGGTACCATCAAATAAATGATGGAAGCAGAAATGGATGAGCATTTAGGATACGAAAAATCTGAGCGTTCAGATTGCGATGATTACCGCAACGGTTACAAACGCAAAAGGGTAAACAGCCGTTACGGCTCTATGGAGATCGAAGTGCCGCAAGACAGGAAATCAACCTTTGAACCTCAGGTGGTAAAGAAACGTCAGAAAGATATTTCCGACATTGACCAGAAGATTATCTCTATGTATGCGAAAGGGATGACAACCCGGCAGATCTCGGAAACAATCGAAGATATTTACGGCTTTGAGACGTCAGGAGGCTTTATATCAGACATTACAGATAAGATCCTTCCTCAGATTGAAGACTGGCAGAATCGTCCCCTGGATGAAGTTTATCCAATTCTTTATATCGATGCTATCCACTATTCTGTTCGTGATAATGGAGTGATCCGGAAACTTGCAGCGTATGTAATTCTGGGGATCAACACAGCGGGTAAGAAAGAAGTGCTTACCATCAGCATTGGGGAAAACGAAAGCTCCAAGTATTGGCTCTCTGTTTTGAATGAATTAAAAAATCGTAAAAGATATCCTCATCATCTGCGCAGATGGACTTACCGGTATCAAGGAAGCGATTGCTGCAGCATTTCCTAAAACAGAATATCAGAGATGTATCGTTCATCAGGTGAGAAATACCCTGAAATATGTTCCGGATAAGGACAGAAAAGCATTTGCCGCAGATCTGAAGACCATTTATCAGGCGGCGGATGAAAAGAAAGCTTTGGCAGCTTTGAATCGGGTAACCGAAAAATGGACACCTAAATATCCGAATTCCATGAAACGCTGGAAGGATAACTGGGACGCCATTTCCCCGATTTTCAAGTTTTCTGCAACCGTCAGAAAGGTGATTTATACAACAAATGCGATTGAATCCCTGAATTCCACCTACCGGAAGCTGAACCGCCAGAGAAGCTTATTTCCAAGCGATACCGCCCTTTTGAAAGCCCTTTATTTAGCGGCATTTGAAGCTACGAAAAAATGGACTACGACGATCCGGAACTGGGCACAGGTCTATGGAGAACTGAGTATCATGTATGAGGGACGATTACCGGAATAATAAAAAAGTCAGAAAAACGGGCGGATTTCCCGCCTGCTCTTGACATACAATTTTGTAACTGTTATATATAAATCGAGGCGAAAAGTTGATTTTATACAAGCCTTTCGCCTATCCGTATCATAGAAGATCTTAATTACAGACTTTTCTTCATAGTCTCAACTTTGTCTACAGTCTGAAGCACCCTTTCGGATGCTTCTCTTCTTTATGATGGTTTTATCTTACCCATTTTCCGTCAGCGCCTACATAGTAGTTACCGATCCAAGTATTTGTTGCCATTGCGCCGGATCCGGTCACATAGTAGTCTCCTACCCACTGATTTGTCAGCATTGCTCCGGATCCATTCATGTAGTACCATGTTCCGTTGATCAACTGCCAACCGGTACACATCACACCCGATCCGTTCATGTAGTACCATGTACCACCTACGTTCTGCCAGCCGGTAAGCATATATCCGCTTCCATCAAACAGATACCACTGTCCCTCAATCTGTTCCCAACCGTTTCTGGTATAACTTCCATCGGAATGCTGATACCACCATCTGCCGTTTGTCTGTTTCCAGCCCGGTGCTGTGTATCCCGGAATCCAGTGTCCATCATCGCCTACATAGTAATCTCCTACCCAAGTATTCGTCAGCATGCGTCCGGAATCATCTACATAGTAGTTACCAATCCAGTTGTTTTTTATCATCCATCCGGCATCATTAAAACAATACCAGTCATTGTTGATTTCTTTCCATCCACTCTTCGCGTAGGAACCGTCATTGTACTGATACCACCAATCAGATCCACTCTGTACCCAAGCGCCCGTATTGCTGTTGTATTCTGCTAAAGCATTTTTGTATCTCTGGTATACAGCGTCACATGCCGCTTTCTTACTATCCAGTGTGGATTTCGCAGAATTGTATGCCTTGACTGCATTGGAATGTTGGTTTCTCGCGTTATTCAATTCTGTGTTTCTCTGGCTCAATATTGTATTCGCAGAATTCTGCGCTGTCTGTTTCTCATTAACAGCATTCTGCGCTGAAGTAACGCCGCTTTTCGCTGTCGAAACATTCTTCTGTGCTGCTACGATCTGGTTATAACCACTCTCTTTCTGGTCCGCCACTTTCTTTGCTGACTCATATGCGGATTTTTTAGAAGTTGTGTCTTTCTTCTTTGCCGTATAATCTGCATCTGCCTTGTTATACCGATTCAGAACATTTGCTGTTGCTGTCTTCTTCTGGTTATAAGTTGCTTCCGCCTGCGAAACTGCTGCGATTGCATTGCTCTGCTGTGTAGTCTTCTCTTTCAAGAGATTCTGCTTGCTCTGTACTGCTGCTTCTGCGGCGATTGTCTCTTTATGGTAAGCGTTATATGTGGCTTTGGTCACTTCTGCTTTTGCAGTACCTACCGCTTCCTGCTTTGCAGTCAGATCCGCTTTCGCTGTATCCACTTTTCCCTGCTCGGTTTCGACGGCTTTTGCTTTTTCATCTACCACGGCTTTTGCGGCATCCATTTCCGCTTTTGGTGTTTCAGTCGCTTTCTGTGCCTCCTGGCAAACCGTATTTCTGTTTCCATTGGCATCTACCATAGCATTTTGAGCAACGAGACTTTTTTCGCTATGTTGATTCTTCTCCTCTTTCAAAAAGAAAATGAATTATTGGAAATCACGAATTTTTCTTATTCAAATAGAATTACGTTTTCTGTAACTCTTGCCTCCTCTGCTGCCAAAGCCATCAGATGACTTTCTACGGAAACTGCCGCATCGGTTTTTCCTTTCTTCCCCTCCCCTACCATCCGAACAAAATCATGCATCATGCTCATATCGCTGCCGCTGTGTCCTTTGCTCGTTGTATGAAGTTGTACAGTTTGCGTGATTCCCGTAACAAAATCTACCCACTCGATCACACCTTTTTCCATGTCTCCTTTTAGTTCTCCTTTTGTTCCCATGAGACGAATTTTTCTTGCACAATGGTTTGTAAACGCCGTCATCAAAAATGACGCGGTAACACCATTTTCAAATTCGATCTCTACACTCTGATGATCCACAACCGTGTTATCACAATGGAAAACACATCTTCCATAAGGTCCCTTTTTCAGCGCTTCCAGCACATGTTCTCGATCTGCTGTTGTTGTCACCGCATAGACGAGCCCGTCTTCTTCCGCCTTTTTATGTTCCAGATAAAATCTTGGCGCATAAAACGGACATCTTTCTCTGTGCGCACACCCATCCATGCAATACAGCGGCGCTTCTTCTGGAGCATTTTCCTCTTTGAAATAACTTAACTCCCCAAAAGAACTTATTTTTTTACAACGACTGTCTGCCAACCACAACAGAATGTCCATATCGTGACAGCATTTCTGTAAGATCATCGGACTGGATAACTCCGCATTTCTCCAATTTCCCCTCACAAAACTATGGGCATGATGCCAATACCCCACTTCCTCGATATGCTGAATACTGATCAATCTTCCGATCACACCCTCTTCCAACAATGATTTTATCCTTGAGAAAAACGGTGAGTAACGAAGAACATGGCAAACCGACAAAATACGATCATATTTTTCAGCGAACTCTCCCATTTTAAGAATTTCTTCTTTCTTAGGGGACATCGGTTTTTCGCAAAGCACATGATATCCTTTTTCCATTGCCATGACAACCGGCTCACAATGCATCTGATCTTGTGTACACACCATCGCGCAATCTGCCATCTTTTCCTTTTTCAATAACATTTCATAAGATGTGAACTGATTTTCTTCTGAAATATCATGCTTTTCCGCAAATTCTTTTCTGCGCTTCTCATTCGGTTCTGCCACAGCAACGATCTTCAATTCATCCGGATGTTCCAGCGCATACTGCGTATACACATGTCCGCCTCTCAAACCTGCCCCGATCAAGACACTTGTCACTTGCTTCATCCCTGTTACCTCTCTTCTATTTTTTTAAATGAATCTCCAAAACGGTATCTTTTTCATCCGGAAGCGGATATGTAAACACAGGATCTTCTCCAAAAGACACAAACGCAACATCTTTATATAATGCAGTGTTCCATGCTTCTCCGCGATTTACCGATGTTCCATCCGCAAGATACGTCACGCTCTCCAGCTTTTCCGGCACAATCCCATACAGTGGTAGCGCCCCTAGCGGAGTTTCATATACATGGGCATAGATCGTATCTCCTTTTTGTGTATATCTCCCCCAATCCGGTTTTTCCAACTGAGATATTCCGCATCCGTAAATACTGTTCCGGTTCTTCTCCATCCATGTTCCGATTTCCCTCAAGATTCCCACACTTTCTTCCGTAATATTTCCTCTTGCATCCGGTCCTACATTCAAAATCATATTTCCGCCCTTACTGACGCACTCTACCAATTTTCGGATCAACATCTGGGGTGTCTTATACTGATGATCAAAATTACAATATCCCCAGTGATTATTCATTGTCGCACAAAGTTCCCACGGAATAGGATCTCCATTTTCATCACATACACCTTTCGGAGGGATGATCTGCTCCGGACTTGCAAAATCACCGCTATAAATCAAAGGATTCTTTGTCGCAATACTTCCGTGATTATCTCCCGCACCTTCCAGTCGGTTGTCAATAATAACATTCGGTTGATACTTTCGTACCATCTTAATTAATTCTGTCGCTCTCCATTTCTCTCCCGTCATATCATCATAAGAGAAATCAAACCAGAGCAGGTCTAATTTTCCATATCCGGTCACTAATTCCTCGACCTGTCCATGCATGAAATCAAGGTAACGGTCAAAATCAATCTTCTCATCTTTATATGCAATATTATTTCTCATCGGATGCTGACGGTCTCCGTATTTCGGAAAGTCGGGATGACTCCAGTCTATGATCGAAAAATACAATCCAACCTTTAACCCTTCCTCCCGGCAGGCATCCACAAATTCTCGTACCAAGTCTTTACCCGCTTTTGTATTTGTCGCTTTATAATCTGTTAATTTGGAATCAAACAGACAAAAGCCATCATGATGCTTCGCGGTCAAAACAATATATTTCATCCCTGCATCTTTTGCCAGTTGAACCCATTTTCTCGGATCATAATCTACTGGATCAAATTGATCGAAATATGTGCGATATTGTTCTAACGTCATTTCTTTAAAAGACATGACCCATTCCCCGCATGCCGGGATCGAATATAGCCCCCAGTGGATGAACATTCCAAATCTGGCATCCATAAACCATTGTGTACGCTCTCTGATTTCTTGATTCATACCTTTCGTTCTCCTCCTCGTCTTCTCTTTTGTCCGATCATCCTTTTACCGCTCCGCCGGAAAGCGCCTCGATGAAGAACTTGCTAAATATAATGTACAAAAGCACCGGCGGAAGAATGATGATCACCATTGCAGAAAACAGCCCGTTGTAATTTGTCGTAAACGCAGTTGTGAATGTGGAAAGCAGAGCCGGAACAGTCATTTTTTCCCTTGTCAGAAGTACAAGCGACGCCCAGTAATATTCATTCCAATTGGTCAAAAAAGCCAGTACCGCCGCTGTCATGATCCCCGGACGGGCAATCGGAAAAATAACCTTTCTCCATGTCTGTACATACCCGCACCCATCAATCCTTGCCGCCTCTTCCAATTCCTTTGGTATATTATCATAATAATTTTTAATGACAAAAAAGCTGATCGCGATTCCGCTGCATGAATAAATCAAGATCAATGCCGCTCTTGTATCATATAAATGAAAGCGATTGACCATATTGTATACAGGATACGTCAAAGCAGTTGCCGGAATAAACATTGTGGAATACAACATGACATTCACCAGTTTCTTTCCTTTAAATTCCATTCTCGCAACAACATAAGCAGACATGGAGATCATGACAACGCTGATCACAACAGAAACTCCTGCAACAAACAGGCTGTTGCCGAAATAGCGCATAACATGAAGATCTCGGAACGTAGAAATATACCCGTCCAGACAAATGGATTCCGGTAATTGAAATCCCGGTCTTGCCATCGGATCTTCTTTTAAACTGGATAAAACCAGCCAGATCAGCGGAAGAAGCGCTACGATCAAAGCCCACAACAGACAGATATAGGTGAAAACCTTTGTTCCTGTCGGCATTGTTTTTACACGATTTTTCTCTTTTTTATTCATCTTATGCCTCCCTCTGGTTCTTTTTCTTCCATGAAATGTTATAAACCAGATTAATGACCAAAATAATCATCATACCTGCCAATATCTGGATAACAGCAACTGAATTAGCTCGTCCGAATTGTGTTCGAGGACTTGTGATCGCAAGTTCACGGATCACATAACTGATACTGTACGTTCCGGCTGCTCCTTTGGTCAAAAAATAAACTTCATTGTACAAAAGGAATCCCGATGTCGCCGCCAATATCGAAACGGTTTTTAACGTTCCTTTGATCATAGGGATGGTAATGTACCAATCTTGTTTGAGACCGCTTGCCCCATCTAACAGCGCGGCTTCTCTGACCTCTTCCGGAACCGCCATGATATTTCCGAGAATCATCAACGTAGTCGTACCGGTAAAAAAGATATATGCACATGTCATCGCGATAAATGCCGATCCTTTTAACAATAAAATATTATCCGTAAAACCCGGTCGAAAGATACGGATGATCTGATTTACAATACCGTAAGACGGATTATATAATTGTAAGAAAATCACACCCATCGCAGCCGTCGATATCATATTCGGAATAATATAGATATTTCTTACAAATTTAACCCCTGCCACTTTTCTTGACAATGCGATCGCTATCACCGCAGCGATCGGAATCTGCACGACTGCGCCCAGTATCGCCCAGACAGTAGAGTTACGCAGCGCTTCCCAAAAGAATGGATATTTACTGAATATGTACTTATAATTTTCCCAAAGATCTGCAACCCCGAAAAATTCCGGACTTGTAATATTGGTATAGTCCCACCTGCAAAAAGAAGTTACAAATACCGTAATGATCGGATATAAATAAAACACCAAAAAAGCAAGCAGCGTCGGCGTCAAAAATGCTACAATAAATCCGGTTCTGCGCATACTTAAGCTTCCTCTTTTTTTCCTCTTTGTTCTTTTCACTTCTCACACCTCCACAAAACGTATCGAGCCACTATGAATCTTTGCAAAAAAGTGGGAAGGGTATGCTCCCTTCCCCGCAATTTCTTTCATTTGCCTAAAATGATCATCCGATGATCGCAAGCAATTCTTTCTGAAGCTGTTCAAATCTTGCGTCAATGTCTGTACCTGATACCGCACACTCCAATAATGCATTGATGATAGAACTGTTTACGTCTGCTCCCCATGTATAGTTTTTATCGATCACAACAATTTCGGCATCATTGATCTGTGAACAAGCTTTCGCAAGTTTTATCGTTGCCGGATTTCCACTTTCCTCAGCCAATGCATTCAAATCCAATGTCGTATTACACGGATGTGCCTGTACCTCTGTGAAGATTTTTTCCTGCACTTCCGGGCTTGTCATATATTCGATAAATTCTAATGCAAGTTCCGTTTTTTCCTCGCTCATCCCATCTGCTACCGCCAGACCTCCGCCTGCTGATGCAACCGCTACATTTCCCGGGAAAAGCGCCGGTTCGATCACATCCGTCAATGACTCGTCAATACCGCTTGCATTCCACACTCCGTTAAACAGCACTCCCACTTCTCCGTTTACGTTAAACTCTGCCATTAAGTTTCCGTTGTCATCTGTCGTATGCGCTGATCCATTTGCCTGGTCTAACGCCGCCGTTTTCTTAAATGCTTCTGCAAATTCTTTTGAATTGATCGTATCTTCTGTCAACGGAGATTCCAGCATTTTCTTTCCATTTTCAGTGGATGCTAACATCGCGTTCAACATCACGCTGGATCCCTGACCGGCAATATATCCGTATGTTCCGTCGCCAAGCGCATTGATCTGCTCCATGGTTTTTTCAAAACCATCCCAATCTGCTAATGCTTCCGCCGAAGTTCCTGCTTTTTCAAGAACAGATGCATTATACCAGATTCCCCTGCTTTCGATCTGATCGTGTACCGCATAAATATGTCCGTCCACATCATGCTGCGTATAGTTCAATCCTACTGCATCCTGCAGATTGTTTTCGTCGATAAAAGGTTTAAGATCATATACAAGTCCCTGTTCAATCGCTGCCTGTGGAACTCCACCTCCGCCGACGTCCACAATATCCGGAAACGAACCGCCTGCCACTTGATTGCTTACAATATCATCTCTGTTCTCCACTGCGATAGGCTTAAATGTAACATTTCCATCTGCATGTTCCGATGCAAACTCATCATAAATATCCCGCATCACCTGCGCTGCCGCCCACTCACTTTCGTCTTGGAAATAACCATGATAAAATTCAAGAACATGATCTTTCTCAGAGGATGCTTCCTTTTTTTCACTTCCCGAGCCTCCGCATCCTGCCAACATTGCCGTTGCAACTGACGTAGCCAACAACACACTCACCAACTTCTTTTTCATCTCTTTTCCTCCTTTTATTTGTTTTCACTTTGTTTTTCTATATTTTATATCTTTTTTTGTTAAATTTAAATGAAATCAATTGACTGTAACGTGTATAATATTGACTTAATCAACAAAAAAATATGGAATATATTGATCTCACTCAATATATTCCATATTTTTTAATCTTTCACACTCTCTAATGTCTTTCCAAACTCTTCTTCCGACATCTCTCCATTTAACACCTTTATAATATTTTCTTTTAAAAATGCGTTCTGATTTTCTGACCATATATTACTTGGAGCTTCTATTTTATACTCTGCATTTTCCACCTGTAACGCCGCACGATACAATCGCTCTTTCTCTGCTGCAAATTCTTCTAAAGAGACATTCTGATTCGCCGGAATCTGTTCCGTCTCTCTCAAGATTCTTTTTTGCACAGACTCACTCAACATATATTTTAAAAATCGCACAGCCGCCTCCTGCTTTTCCATATTTCCACTGTTGCTTAATACATACCCGAGGTCTACGGATTCACAGGCCAACGCTTGTCCTGTCATAGTAGGCAGCAACGCATACTTTGCATCCACTGTACTGTGGATCATCTTCGCTCCCCAGACGCCATTTACAAAAATTCCAAGTTTCCCTTGATTAAACATGCTGATTTCATCCAAATATGTATATTCTTCATCTTTTGATGCGGCGTATTGATAAATTTTTTTTAAAACTATCATTGCCCGATTGTAGAGCTCCCGATCCGAAACCTCTCCGTTTGCCCCTATCATTTTTTCCGCCAACAGATGATTCATAAAATAAATATACCCTTCTGCCGATATATGATGCGGCTCTACTCCGTTTCCCGTTTCCTCTGCCCATCCTTTAATCTTTTCGCACATTTCCAAAAATTCCATCCATGTTTTTGGTATTTCGGTAACTCCCGCCGCATCTAAAATCTCCTGATTATACCAATACCCACCGCTTAAAGTCAAAACGTCTGCAATAGAATACAATCCTTGATCTTTTTCCATCCAATATTCTTTATTAACATCGGAGACTCTCTCTGCAAATTCCAAGTCTTTTTCTAAATACGAACTCAGATCAAGCGCCAGATCATTCTCTATGATAAACTCATAAGTCTGATTTTTCCCGATCCCGCTAAAATTAATGATATCCGGCACATCTCCGACCATGATCAGATCTTCCACTTTTCGACAGAGATCTTTCCCCGTCGGCATAGGGATCGTCTGCAAAATGATATCAGGATTTTCCTTTTGAAACTCCTCATAAATATCTCGCATTGCCGCATGATCTTCTTCCGTTCCGCCCCATGCGTGGATCATCGAGATCGTCACCGACTTTTTTTCGTTTCTTCCGCATCCCGACATACAGATACACAAAGCAAACAGCAGCAATATTCCTAACTTTTTATGCCAAATCATTTTACTCTCTCTTTCTGAACTCTGTGGGAGAAACCCCCGTCTTTTTTTTGAACATTTTTGAAAAATATCCGGGATCTTCAATCCCGACCGCTTCCGAGATCTCATATGTCCGCATATCTGTCTGCGCCAGATATTCTTTTGCAGCTTCTATCCTTTTATCAAAAATCACATCGAACAGGTTTTTCCCTGTTTTGCGCTTATACAATCTGCTCAAATAACTGCCGCTTGCATGGAGCGCCGTCGCAATATCGTCCAGTGAAATCTTTGTTTTATAATTTTCTTCAATATATTGCTCCATCTTTAAAAACAACGTTTCCGGCTCTTCCTTTTTCATCAACATTTTCTTTGCGTTCTCTTTTTCCAGTTCATGGATCGCTTTTTCAACAGCTTTCGGAAGTTCTTCCATAACGGACATCTTAAGCACGTATTCGCAAACATTATAACGTATAGCCTCTCTGGCATATTGAAATTCCGAATGCGCCGTCAATAAAATCAACGGAATATGTAAATGCTGCTCATAAATATATTGACACACTTCGATCCCATCTTTTCCCGGCATCTGGATATCTGTGATCACGATATCCGGCGTCTCTTCTTCGAGCATTTCTATCAATTCCTGTCCGTCAGAAGCAATCTTTATTAAATTGCAGTCCATCTTTTCCCAATCGATCAGCTTTTGAAGCGCTTCGCGGATATACGCTTCATCATCTGCCGCTATAATCCTCCACATATTGTTCTCCTCTTTCTACCGGAAGAATAATTTCTATTTTCGTTCCTTGTCCTTTTATACTTTTTATATGAAATTCTTGACGATCCCCATACAAGATCCGCAACATCCTCTTCGTATTCTCTAATCCAGTGTGCGTATGTTCGATTTCCTTTACGATAAAATCATTCTCTTCGGACAAACTTGTCATCTGTTCCGTATCAAAACCGATCCCGTCATCTTCTACGCAAATATGAAACTTACATTGTCCCGAATCCTCTTTCTCAAATAAGCGGACTGTCACCTTTCCGCTTTCTCTCTTTGGTTCTAATCCATGTGAAACTGCATTTTCCACCAAAGGTTCGATCAGTAGTCTCGGAATCAGATTTTGATTGATCTGTTCATTTTCCACTTCTATTTCATAAGACAATTTTTCCTGATATCTGCTTTTTTGTAAATATAAGTAAAACCGGACGATTTCCAGTTCTTCCGATACTTTGATTTTGATCTCTTTTTCTCGAAAAATCTTACCCTGTGTCAACTTTGAAAATGCCCGCAGTCCCTCATACACCTCTTCATTCCCGGCCATTTTCGCTTTCAGACTCAGCATCGCAAGGATATTAAACTGAAAATGTGGATTGATCTGCGACTGCAAATATTTCGTCTGCGCGTTCGCCGCTAATAATTGCTTTTCGTAAACCTGACTGATCAAGTGTTCTATTTTATCAGCCATCTCATTGAATACAAGACCTATATCATGAAATTCCCGTATAGAAAACTCTCCCATCCTCACACTGAAATTTTGTCCGCCAAACGCCCGAATACTTTCGATCATACACGAAACCTGCTTGGTAAAACGCTTGCTTGCAGGAAACGCAACACATATCGTCAGTAAAACAACGATACCAAGTCCGATCCCAAACATAATCATCGTCGATCGAAGACCGGAAAAAACATTCTCTTTTCCGACCGCGATCACCGTACGGATATGAAAACCATTCACATCCGCACAACAGATCATATCTTTATCCGACAACGAGATCATTTCACTCAACACTTTCTTTTTCGTAACAAGTTCTTCGATCTCAGTCCATTCTCCCCGAAAAGCAATCACGCGGCTATCCCCAAATACGACCATCCACACACAATCGGTATAAATAGCGGCCGCATTTAATAATTGCCGCACCGCCTCCCGATGAATCGTAAGAACACAGATTCCTTTTTCTTCCATAACATCATCATAGATCCGAAATAGTAAGTAAATACTCTTTTCATCTGTAATACACTCATAAGGAATATCTTCATTTTGAAATTTTTTCTGAAATCGATCATACTTGTTTTTCTCTCTGATCTCATCTTCCAAAGTCTGTGCATAATAATGTTCGTAGATACACTGATCTTCGTTATTAAACAAATATACGCTTGTCACAAACGGGATCCTTTTCTCGATCATATTCCTGTCAGAATATAAGTCCATACTATAAGAAAGCTGTGCATTTAAACTTTTTCCATCAAACGCACGTTCTCCATTTTCCGCCGCCTCTTTACACGAAAAAAAATCATCCAACATATGATCGTGTCGTATCGAAACCGCTCCATCCTCAATAAACTGCATGCAAGCCTGAAAATCCTGACTTGTCTTCTTCAGTACATATTCAATATCTTCATATGTATTTTGTATGAAAAAAGAAAAAAAGACATACAAAACTGCCACGCAGGCAGACAACACGGTACATGCGGAAACAATCATCATAAGAATCGTCAATTCTCGATTTAGCGTTCTCTTCTTCATTTTCCTTAATTCCACTTTCTTCCAGATGATTTCAGTATATCATATCTTGCAAATTTATCCTACAAATATATCATTTCCGAAGCACTCCAAATCCGTTCCCTAATCGACCTCCCTGTATCAAATATTGCCTTGCGGCACGCTGCAGACTGGTTTGTTCGGGATAATCTTCTGGATGCTCCTCTATCTTTGTAAAAATTCGCCATTCCGCTTCTCTTTCTTTATAATCTATATCAATAACATGAAACAACTTTTGAAATTCCAATATGTTAGAATCGTCTTTCAAAATTTTCTGCAATCCCGGATACAAGAGCCACGAGTGGCAGATATAGACATACTCTTTTCCCCAAAACCTCTGCGCCTGACAAATAGAATCTCTGCACCTACCTATCTCCAGCTTTTTCCCCTGAGGAATATGTATAAAAATAACCGGATCCCCCTTTTTAATCCGCCTCCCCTCATACACGAAATCCCACTCCGATTTGAGCCATTCAAACTCCAATCTTCCAAGACAAAATATCGTCATTTTTATATGACGGAAAAACCAATTATATTGATCGATCCCATATTCTCCAAATTCATTTCGGCAATTTATACACCAGTGCGTAATATCTCGGAATGTATCCCAATAAATTATTTCCGAAATTCCTTTTTCTATATACCGTTCATACGTCTCACAGGCAAGTCTACTGAAATAATATAAAAATTGGAGTCTGAAGTTTTCTTTTTCCTTGATCCATATATAAAAACTTTCCTCTTCCTCCCAAAACAGTTGCTTTACGCTCTGATATTCCGTTTCGGGCACATCCAATGCCAAAACCAGCCCTGCCGCCTCTTCCGGCAAACCGATTTTTTCAAAAAAAATCTGAAGTTCCAAAGTTTTCCGCCCTCCTCTTTTTCTATTTTTATGTAAGCTTTTTGTATTCCATACAAATTTTACATAATCATTCCATCTTCTTCAATGTATTTTTTGCTTTATTTTTATATAACGATATTTTCTTTTTCCGCTTCCGCCCCACCAGTTCATCCACGGTAATTTCAAAATAATCTGCCATTGCGATCAGAATATAAATATCCGGCGTGCTGACACCCCGCTCATAAGACGAAATCGTCTGCCTTTGAACATGCAGTTTTTTCGCCAATTCTTTCTGGCTGACTCCGTTTTGTTTTCTGATTCTTTGCAGCCGCAGTCCGATTTTTTGCATAACCTCACCTCTGGCTACATTTTACCACGCGTCTGTCCCTCAATATCGATCAACTTCCCGTTTCAGGTATTATACTTCGTTTTCAAGTATTTTTATACATAACTTTCAGTTAGCACTGCTCATAATATCCTTTAAAATAGAGGCTGAGATCAAAAGAGTTTATAGAGTCAGTGTATAAGGAAACAACGGACATATTTTCCCTTGCACACTGACGCTATCAAAAAAGGAGAACCGGACGCTGTGCAGACAAGAATAAAAGAACTTCGGAAAGAGCGAAAATTACATCAAAGTGAACTTGCCGCAAAAATCAATGTATCACAGCAGACAGTCAGCCGGATCGAAAACGGAGATACGACGCTTCCCGCCGATATCCTGATCGATCTCGCCAGATTCTTCAACGTATCGATCGACTATCTCCTGTATCAGACAGACAGCAGACGGACACCGGATTTTCAAGTCGAATTCAATGCTGTTTTAGAAAAAAATTACAGATTGTGTAAATTATATGAAAATTTAAATTCCAAAAATCAGGATCTGCTCCTTTCTCTGGCAGAACAACTAAAAGAAAAAGAATAAACAGATTTGCACGAAAATGGAGTGATCAAAACAGTTTCTTGTTCCGATCACTCCTTATCTTATTTCTTCTATTCTTTAGTTTCCGCCTCTTCGGTTCTTCCGTTCTCTCGTTTCTTTCTGTTCCGTATCCTGCATCACATCTTCGGCAGACTATCGAATCCTGGCTTCAGATCTTCATCCGACGGAATATAATCACTCATCTCTCCATTATGGAATTTCTCATAAGCAAACATATCAAAATATCCCGTTCCGGTCAGACCGAATAAGATTGTTTTTTCTTCCCCGGTTTCTTTGCACTTCATCGCCTCGTCGATCGCTACACGGATCGCATGGCTGCTCTCCGGCGCCGGGAGGATTCCCTCGATTCTCGCAAATTGTTCCGCCGCCTCAAACACTGCGGTCTGTTCTACCGAACGAGCCTCCATATAGCCGTCTGCATACAACTGGGATAAGATCGGGCTCATGCCGTGATATCGAAGTCCTCCGGCATGATTGGCCGATGGGATAAATCCGCTCCCGAGTGTATACATCTTCGCCAGCGGACACACCATACCGGTATCGCAGTAATCATAGGCAAATTTTCCTCTCGTCAAACTCGGGCATGATGCCGGTTCCACTGCGATGAACTGATAATCCGCCTCTCCTCTGAGCTGTTCCCCCATAAACGGAGCGATCAATCCGCCCAGATTGGAACCACCGCCGGCGCAGCCGATGATGATATCCGGCTTGACGCCGTATTTATCCATCGCGATCTTCGTCTCCATACCGATCACCGATTGATGCAGCATCACCTGATTCAGCACACTTCCGAGCACATAGCGATATCCCTCCGTTTTGGTTGCCGCTTCCACTGCCTCCGAGATCGCACATCCAAGGCTTCCCGTCGTCCCCGGATGTTCTTCCAGGATCTTTCTTCCGACTTCTGTCGTCTCTGACGGCGACGGCGTTACACTCGCTCCGTATGTCCTCATCACTTCGCGGCGGAACGGCTTCTGCTCATAAGAACATTTCACCATATAAACTTTGCAGTCCAGATCCAGATATGCGCACGCCATCGATAATGCCGTTCCCCATTGTCCCGCTCCGGTTTCCGTTGTCACACCTTTCAATCCCTGCTCTTTCGCATAATAAGCCTGTGCGATCGCCGAATTCAATTTGTGACTTCCACTTGTATTATTTCCCTCAAATTTATAGTAAATCTTTGCCGGCGTCTGAAGTTTCTCTTCCAGACAGTATGCTCTTACAAGCGGCGCCGGACGGTACATTTTATAAAAATCACCGATTTTTTCCGGAATATCAATGTAACGGTCATCATTGTTTAATTCCTGCTTTACCAACTCATCGCAAAATACAGCTCCAAGTTCTTCCGCGCTCATCGGTTCATGTGTTGCCGGGTTCAAGAGCGGCGCCGGTTTATTTTTCATATCGGCTCTGACATTATACCACTGCTTCGGCATCTCGTGTTCTTCTAAGTAAATTTTGTAAGGGATCTTTTTTTCGCTCATTTCTATCTTCTCCTTTCTTACTGTCAGTAGACAAGAGATATTTTCTCCGGTCTGCCGACGATATCTACGGGACAGAACAAATATGGTAATAAAAAAACTCCTGTCCTCGCAATCTACTTGCAGGGACAAGAGTATATGTTTACAACTCCTGCGGTGCCACCCAGCTTGATGTTTATCCAAACATCCTCTCACGCATACCGACATATGCTCTGCTTGATAACGGAGCAGCTCTCCGGCTCACATACTATCTTTCATACATTTTCAAAAAATCCTGAAAAAATTCTGCTCGCCCTCGGAAGTCCATTCCCCTCTGGCTGATCTGCTGCGCTCCCACCACCCGCAGCTCTCTGGGTAATCCGTTCCATAAGGTACTTACTCTTCCTCATTGGTTTTGTAACACTTTACCATGATAAATTCTAATTGTCAACTATTTTTTTAACTTTCTTAAAATTTGCTTCATCTATACAAAAAAGATGCAAAAAGAAAATTTCTTTTCCCTTTGCATCTTTTGTTCTTTTCCTATATATTACTGAAAATCAATAACCGCTTCCCAATTAAGCAAGTTTTGTTTTCGCAAGTTCTGCAAGCGTTGCAAATCCCTCTTTATCATTTACAGCAAGCTCAGCGAGCATTTTTCTGTTCATATCCACGTTAGCCAGTTTCAGACCATACATGAATTTGCTGTAAGACAGACCGTTCATTCTTGCCGCTGCGTTGATACGAGCGATCCAGAGCTGGCGCATCTGACGTTTGCGCTGTTTTCTTCCTGCGTAAGCAGATGTCAGTGCACGCATAACAGACTGTTTTGCAACTCTGTACTGTTTGGAACGTGCTCCTCTGTATCCTTTCGCCAGTTTTAATGTTCTATTGTGCTTCTTCTTTGCGTTCATTCCGCCTTTAATTCTTGCCATTTTCGACTCCTCCTTCTCTTAACCGAATCTTACAGATATGGTAATACTTTCTTCATGTTCTTTACGTTTGTTGCATCTGTAATTGTAGACTTTCTGAGATTTCTTTTTCTCTTTGTAGTCTTCTTTGTTAAGATATGGCTCTTATAAGCTTTATTTCTTTTCAGCTTTCCTGTACCTGTGGTTTTGAAGCGCTTTGCTGCCGCTCTATTTGTTTTGATTTTTGGCATGATAATTTCCTCCTTTTATGTGCTTGTGCCTTGCCGGACCAAAGTCCTAAATATTTTTAACGTTTTACAGTTAAAACCATACTCATATTCCGACCTTCCAACTTTGCCGGCTTCTCAACTGCCGCAACATCCTCCAGAAGTTTTGCAAAATCATCAAGGATATGCTTGCTCTGCTGAACATGCGCCATCTCTCTGCCCCGGAAACGTAATGTGACTTTCACTTTGTTCCCCTTTGTGATGAACTTCTTTGCATTGTTCACCTTTGTATTCAGGTCATTGGTATCGATATTCGGCGATAAACGCACTTCTTTCACTTCAACAGTCTTCTGCTTCTTCTTTGCTTCTTTTTCTTTTCTTGTCAGCTCGTACTTGTACTTGCCGTAATCAATGATCTTGCACACCGGCGGTTTTGCTGTCGGCGCGATCTTTACAAGGTCAAGCTCGGCTTCCTGCGCCAGTTTGTAAGCGTCCCGTGCTGACATAATTCCCAACTGTTCCCCATCTGCGCTGATCAGACGTACTTCTTTGTCTCTGATCTGTTCGTTAATCATTAAATCGCTAATTGTCGTATACCTCCGTCACATGAATTTCCTTCAGGCTCTCAGACGATAAGAACGCGCTTTCACTTTACATTCGTTTATGTAAAATAAAAAAATCGAGTGATTATCCACTCGATCATCCAAAATACTTCTGACAAAAAGCAAACTTCTCAGTTCTGTCATTATATCGTACTTCTTCAATATCAACCGCAGTCACCTGATTATGCTGCGGTGAGAGCGGATACTCTGCTTTCTTTTTCGCCTCACGCACTAATTACTCTAGCATACCCTGCTTCCAATGTCAAGCAGAAATGTATTTTTTCTATTTTTTATAGAATTTTCATTTTTTGTTCTTTTTTTCTTTCTTTTATGACAAAGTATGCTATAATAGAGCAATACTTTAACGCAAGAAAGGATTTTGACAAGACATGAAGATGATACACCAATCCACAGCAAATGACAAGTTCAAAAATAAGTGGGGATTTATCATTGCCTGTATCGGCAGTTCCGTGGGAATGGCAAATATCTGGCTTTTCCCTTATCGGATCGGCGAATTCGGCGGAGCCGCTTTCCTGATTCCCTATATCCTCTTCGTTATTTTAATAGGATATACCGGTGTGATCGGCGAGATGGCTTTCGGTCGTTCCATGCAGACCGGTCCTCTCGGCGCTTTTACAAAAGCTTTCCAGATGAAAAAGAAAGGAAGCCGTATCGGTGAACTGATCGGTCTGATCCCGGTCATCGGTTCTCTCGGGATCGCGATCGGATACAGTGTCGTGATCGGCTGGATCCTCCGCTATCTGTTCGCCTCCGTTAGCGGCAGTATTATAGAGACGAATGACGCAGGCGCTGAATTCGGCGCTCTGGCAAGCAACTTCGGCAGCATCCCATGGCACACGCTCGGACTCGTGATCGTCCTGCTCTGTATGTCTTTTGGGGTCGCAAAAGGAATCGAGAAGATCAACAAATTTATGATGCCGGCATTTTTCGTTTTATTTTTGCTGCTGGCAGTACAGGTTGCCAGACTTCCGGGCGCATCCGCCGGATATGAATATATGTTCCGTCCGGATTGGGGCGCCATGCTCAATCCGAAAACATGGGTCTATGCGATGGGGCAGGCGTTCTTCTCCTTATCACTGGCAGGAAGCGGAACGGTCGTATATGGAAGCTACTTAAATAAAGATGTCGATATTTTAAGCAGTGCAAAAAATGTGGCGATCTTTGATACGCTTGCCGCGATCCTCGCCGGCATTGTGATCATTCCGGCTGTTTTCGCCTACAATATGGCTCCAAACTCCGGACCGGGACTTTTGTTCATCACGATCCCGACTGTCATTCAGAATTTACCGTTTGGCCGGCTCTTCGCCGTGATCTTCTTCCTGGCGGTTCTGTTTGCAGGCGTCACTTCGCTTATGAACCTGTTGGAAAGCCCGGTCGAAGCGCTGCAGACCAGATTTCATCTGCCGCGTAAACTGTCCCTTGCCATTGTCGGCATCGTAACTCTCGGCGTCGGTGTCTTCGTGGAGGGTGACCTGTTAAGCGCCTGGATGGACAGCATTTCCATCTATGTCATCCCGCTCGGCGCGCTCCTTGCCGGTATTACGATGTTCTGGGTATGCGGAAGCCGATTCGCCCGCAATGCGATTCAGGAGGGACGAAAGAAACCGGTCGGCAAGTGGCTGGAACCGATGACAAAATATGTATTTTGCGGCGTAGCTGTCGCCGTATACATTCTCGGTATTTTCTTCGGCGGTATCGGATGATGCCAACCCCGGTCGGTTTCCCCGCACAGATACCGTTGTCAAAGAAGTAAGCATGAAAAGAAAAAGACTTTGCTCTTTTGATATAAAAATAAAAATATTGGAGGTTTTCGTTATATGACAAACAACAGAAGTAATTTCACCAGTAAAATCGGATTTATCCTTGCGGCGGCAGGCTCTGCTGTCGGTCTCGGAAACATCTGGCGTTTCCCGTATCTGGTCGCACAGTACGGCGGCGGAACATTCCTGCTCTGCTACATCATACTTGCGGTAACATTTGGTTTCGCTTTGATGACCGCCGAAATCGCATTAGGACGAAAGACCCGTCTCAGCGCCATCGGAGCGTTCAGCGCCCTGAATAAAAAATACCGCTTCATCGGCGTTCTTGCCGCGCTTGTTCCGATCCTGATCCTGCCATACTACTCTGTGATCGGCGGATGGGTCATCAAATATTTCACCGTCTTTATAAGCGGTCAGGCGACACAGGCTGCCGAAGACACTTATTTTTCCGAATTTATCGGTCAGACAGGTCAGCCGATCTTCTGGTTCGCCCTGTTTATGGTCTTCACTGCGATCGTTGTACTTTTCGGAGTTGAAAAAGGAATCGAAAAAGTCAGTCAGTTTATGATGCCGCTGCTCGTTGTCCTTACGATCGGGATTTCACTCTATGTCCTGACGATCGACGGCGCATGGGAGGGCGTGAAATACTATATTACGCCGCATATGTCCGACTTCTCTTTGAAGACGCTTCTCGCAGCAATGGGACAGCTCTTTTATTCCATGTCCCTGGCAATGGGAATTATGATCACTTACGGTTCTTACATGAAACGCAGTACAAATCTGGAGCACTCTGTCCGTCAGATTGAGATTTTCGATACCGGTATCGCTTTCTTCGCGGGACTGATGATCGTACCGGCTGTTTTCGCTTTTTCCGGCGGAAACACAGACGCACTCAATGCCGGACCGGGACTGATGTTCATCACGCTTCCGAAAGTATTTGCATCTATGCCGTTCGGCTCTGTACTTGGAACCGCATTTTTCGTCCTTGTATTTTTTGCCGCAGTGACCTCTTCCATCTCCCTGATGGAAACGATCGTTTCGATCTTGATGGATTATTTCCACTGGGAACGTAAAAAGACAGCGATCATTGTTCTTGTATACTGTCTCCTTATGGGAATTCCGTCTTCCCTTGGTTTCGGCGTATGGGATTTCATCCAGCCGCTTGGAATGTCGATCTTAGACGCATGGGATTTCATCAGCAACAGCATTCTGATGCCGATCGTTGCGCTGCTGACCTGTTTCTTTGTCGGATTTGTCATCAAGCCAAAGACGATCATCGACGAGGCGAACGCAGAGGGTGCCAAATTCAAAAGTGTGACTCTGTTTACCGTCGTGATCAAATGGGTAGCCCCGGTGATCCTGATCGCAATCCTGATCAGCTCCGTTTTAAACGCAGCCGGAATCTACACATTATAAAAACAACAAAAAAAGAAACGGATCGGAATTTTTCACATTCCTTTCCGTTTCTTTTCTTTTACTTCTATCACCGCTATTACGACTATCGCTTGTTTCCCATCACAAACACCGCGACGACTCCCGGTCCTGTATGACTGCCGATCACAGTTCCGATGTTATTGATCAGAATATTTTCAATTCCCAGCCTTTCCCGGACCAGTTTCGCTACATACTCTGCATCTTCCTGACAATCGCCATGTGTGATCATGGCAATATCATTGTCCCATCCCTTGATCTGTTCCACTGCCATATCTACGATTTTATTCAGTGATTTTTTACGTCCGCGTTCTTTTCCGATCACCTGCAGTTTTCCGTTCTCATCCATATGAATGATCGGTTTGATCTGCACGACAGAACCGAGAACCGCCGACGCCTTAGAGATCCGACCTCCGCGATGCAGATGGAACAAGTCGTCCACCGTCACGTTGTGACAGATATGAAGCTTATTTTCCCCCACCCATTTTGCGGTCTCCTCGATCGTCTTTCCCGCTTCTTTCAATTGAAGCGCTTTATAAAGCAAAAGCCCCTCACCCAGACAAGCGCAGAGCGTATCGATGATGATGATCTTTGCTTCCGGATATTCCTCTTTTAATTCTTCTCCGGCAATCCGCATGCTGTTGTACGTTCCGCTTAAACCGGATGAGAATCCAAGATGCAGCACGTCTTTTCCCTCTTTTAAAAATGGTTCCAACTGTGCTCTTGCCTCTTCCGGATTGATCTGTGACGTTGTCGCCATCTTTCCGTCACGGAGCTTTTCAAAAAATTCTTTCGATGACAGTCCCTCCATATCGGTATACGTCTCGTTATCAATCGTATATTTCAGAGGAATCACGGGAACTTTGCGTTCTTCCAGCCACTCTTTCGGCAAGTCTACCGTGCTGTTTACAGTAATTACATAATCTCTCATTTGTCTTCCCTCCTACTCTCTTCTGACCGTACTATCATACCACTTTTTTCTTTTCAATTCAAAATTTTTTTTGGAAAATATTCAGTGAAACATTCCGCTTTCCAAGTAGCGTCGGGGTGCAAAGAGGCTTAGATTTGCTCTTCACAGACCGATCCTCCTTGTACACCGGCGCTGTCAATTCAATTTCACATTCAAATAATTCCGACCGGAAAGTGTTTTGTTAAACGCCAGAAAACATACGACCAGAACACAACCGGCCGCAAATCCGATCCCATTGAAACATGCCGTCAGAATCAGCAGCATCAGCCGCATGAATTTCAACGCATATCCAAGTTCAAAATTAGGCTGGGTATAATTCGCCACTGCAACGAAAGCCATTCCCAACATGATCTCGGCGTTGAACCAGCCGGAAGACACCGCAAATTCTCCCATCACGAGACCGGCGATCACACTCAGCGGAGTACTTAACATGCTCGGCGTGTTCATCGCGGCAAGCCGAAGCCCATCGATCGAAAGCTCCAATAGCAGAAATTGGAAGATCAGCGGCACATATACCGGCTCCTGCACGACCGTAAATCGGAACATCTCCGGAAGCCATTCCAGATTCTGCATAAAAAGCAGATAGACCGGCGTCAAAAACACCGTGCCGAATGTGATCAGCGCCCGCGAGAATTTCAGATACACACGGGTGATCGTCGGAAAATAATAGTCGTTCGCCTCTTCCACCATATCGTAAATCGAAGTCGGCAGGATCATCGCCGACGGAGAATTATCCACTAAAATCACGATCTTCCCCTCTAAAAGACAGGCAGCCGCCGTATCCGGACGCTCTGTAAACTTAAATTTCGGAAACGGATTGAACCATTTCCGCTTGAACAATGCCTCCGCAAGACTCTGCTGATTCATCCTGAGATCGTCGATCTGCAGTTTTTCAATCCGGCTGCTCACATTTTTCAATAATTCCGGATCCACCCGGTCTTTCATATAACAGATCGCAATATCCGTTCTCGACGTCTGTCCGGCTTCCGTCATCTCCATGACCAGATGTGCATCCCGGATCCTGCGGCGGAGCAGCGCCGTATTGAACACGATCGTTTCCACAAACCCATCTCTGGAGCCGCGCAGTGATTTATCCTTGTCCGGTTCATCCACGCTCCGCGCCGGATACGTCCTGCAGTCGATCACAAAACACACTTCATATCCCTCGATAAACAGACAGGTTGTCCCGGAGAGCAGATTCCGGAAGACTTCGTCAAAACTCTGTACAAGATCCACCTCAACATAGGGAATATGCCGTCTGGCAAATGTCGTTCCGTCTTCCGGCATGTCCTCCGCTTTCACACTAAATAAAGAGTCCATGATCTTCAGCATGGACTCGTCTTTTGTAAACCCGTCTATAAAGTAGAACGTCGCCGCCCGCTCTCCGATCTCCATATCCCGCCGCACAATATCAAAGCTTTCTTTTACCGGCAGTATTTGTTCCAGATATGCAATATTCTCCCGAAACGAACGTCCTACTTTTTTTGTATCCTTTTCAACCATCGAATCTTTCCTTTCTCAAACGGCAGCCGCCATATTTTTGATATAGTTAGATTCTCCGGTCTGTTTGAAAATTATTCCTTTTTTGTTGTGCTTCCGAATCCGCCGTTTCTCACATCCGTCACATCATCATCCACCGTGATCCCGTATTCCACAAAAATCCCCTGCATAAATCCGTCGCCTTTTTTGATCTCCACGGTTTTCTCTTCGTTGCTGTCATTGGTGATCTTTGCAAACATATGCCCCTCATTGTCCGAATAAAAATAATCGCTGTCGATGATTCCAACCGTATTGTTTAACTGCAGGCGGTATTTAAATCCAAGTCCGCTTCTCGGATAGCATTTCAACACCCATTCCTGCTCCATTTCCACCCGGATCCCCGTCGGGATCTTGATCGTCTCTCCCGGCTTTAACGTCACATCGACCGGCGCGAAAAAATCATAGCCTGCCGATCCGGCTGTCGCACGCCGCGGCAATTTGATCTCTTGATAAATATCTTCCGGGGTTCCGCCCTGCTCGCCGCTTTCTCCGAACGTATCGATCCAGTCTTTTTGAAATTGTTCTTTGCTCACTTTATGAAATTTTGCGATTCTGCGCATATGCATTCTCTCTCCCGTCTGTATTATTTTTTGTGCTTACCCCAGATGCGGCTGGCGGATATTTTCTCTTCCGATCTCCTCCAACGTATAGGTTCCGCACATCTTCATCGTGCCTCTTAACTCCCCGAGCAATTTTTCGGTGAGCGCGGTGACGCCGTCTTTTTGCCCGCCGTAAACTGCCGTCACATAAGGTCTCGCCACCAAAACGCCGTCAGCGCCTAACGCCAGCGCCTTATACAGATCGACGCCGCTCCGGATTCCTCCGTCCACAAGAATCGTCATATCCGCTCCCACGGCATCCACAATTTCTGCCAGAACCTCCGCAGTCGCCGGGCACTGATCCTGTACACGTCCACCATGATTGGAGACAATGATCCCCTGTGCTCCCGCTTCCCTTGCTTTTCTTGCCGCATTGGCGGTCATGATCCCTTTCAAAATAAATGGGACTTCTGCCATCTTCACGATTTCTTTTAATTCCTCCACCGATTTGCTTCCCGCAGACGGGTTCAGATTTTGCAGAAAAGGGAGCCCTGCCGCATCGATATCCATTGCCACAGCAAACGCTCCGCTTGCTTTAACCAGTTCCAGCTTTTCCCGGATTGTCTCCATGTCCCAAGGTTTTATGGTTGGGATTCCGCTCCCGTTTGCCTTTCGGATCGCCGCCGTCGCTTCGGTCATTACATTCGGATCCGTTCCGTCACCGGTAAATGCCGCAATACCGTTTTGGGCACATCCCTCTACCAGAATCTCATTGTATTCCTGATCGGTATGTTTCTCACCGTAGTGCAGCTTCACAGCTCCGACCGGTCCCGCAAACAGAGGTCCCGCAAATGTTCTTCCAAATAATGTCACCTGCGTATCCACCGCTTTCTGCTCACAGAGTGTATCCATATTCACCCGGATTTCCTGCCATTTTTGATAGTTGCGTACCGCGCCGTCTCCGGTTCCTTTCGCTCCGGGACCCGGCATTGTATTCTTGCATGCAATCCCATTGCATATCGGACATGCCTTGCAAAACGGTCCGATGCAGTTCTTTGCCTGTTGTATTACCTCATGAAAATTCATCTGTTACCTCCCTTTCTCAGCGTCGGCATATTTGTTGCATTTCATCGCACATGGTGTAAAATTCCCGACGCATCGACCGCTTTTATGATCTCCGCAATCTTTTCTTCGTCTGCCACAAGCGCCATCCGCACATAGCCTTCTCCGCCTTTGCCGAACGCGCTTCCCGGCGTCACGATCAATCCGGTCTTCTCCATCAGCTCCATGCAGAAATCAAAAGAAGATTCATACCCTCTCGGGATCTTTGCCCACACAAACATCGTTCCGTCGCTGTCTTTGACGTTCCATCCGATCCTCCGGAGTCCGCCGCACAACGCCCGGTTTCTTGCTTCATATTTCTTACGCTGTTCCTCTACGAAATCATCCGGTCCCGTCAGCGCGGCGATCGCACCATACTGTACCGGCAGAAAGATCCCATAGTCGATCTGAGAGCGGAGAATCTTAAATTTCTCCACGATCTGAGCGTTTCCTACGACAAAAGAAATCCTCGCCCCGGTCAGATTATAAGACTTTGACAGCGAATAAAATTCCACGCCGACTTCTTTCGCCCCCTCAAATGACAAAAAAGATCTTCCCTGTTTTCTCGTAAAAATAATATCGGAATACGCATTGTCATGTAAAATAATGATCTGATGTTTTTTTGCAAATGCAATCAGTTTCTCATAGAATGAATCCGGAGCACATACACAGACCGGATTCAAAGGGTAAGAAACGATCATATATTTTGTCCGCCGCAAGACTTCTTCCGGGATTCCATCCAGATCCGGCAGATAATCGTTCTCTTCCGTGATCGGATATGTTTCCACCTTTGCGCCTGCCATCACACCGCTCATTGCAAACAGTGGATATCCGGGATCGGGCACAAGGATCGTATCTCCCGGATTACACAATGCAAGCCCGATATGTGCCATTCCCTCCTGTGATCCGTACACCGACATGATCTCATTGGACTTCAATTCCACACCAAACCTTTTCTGATAACGGTACTGCACTGCCGCCGTCAGTTCCGGCAGATCTTCCAGCGCATATTTATAATTCTCCGGATCTTCACAGGCTTCCTGCATCGCTTTCATAATATGCGGCGCCGGAGGAAAATCCGGCGTTCCAACCGAGAGATTATAGACGGTACGTCCTTGTTTTAATAGTTCTTCTTTCTTCTCATTCAGCATGGCAAAGACTCCCGCCTGAAAGCTGTTGACCATATCTGAAAATTCTATCTTCTGCATAATAGCTGCTCCTTTCACAATTGAAAGCGTTTTTTAATTCTCCCCACGCTCCAACTCTATTAATATAGCAAAATTTGTCAAAGAAATCAAAAGACTTTTACCAATCACCGCAAAAAAGTTTTCAGATTACAACACAAATATCGGCAGGACATAAGCCTTACCGCTCACATCCTGCCGATCATTCCTCTTTCAAGATTTTTCTGTTTTACAATTACAATTTAGAGTTCCCGCAGCTTTGCATCCAGCATCTCCATTGTTCCTTTCGGAAGACGTCCGCCGAATTTTTCACTCATCTCGCGAACAGAATAGCCCAAATACTGGTTCGGTATCGCATTTGCCGGAACAAATTTTCCAAGCACTTCTGCCGTCTCCGGATTGTTCTGTAATTCCCGGATCGGAGTGTCGATACTATATACTTTTTTCAACGACTCCGTCAGTTCATATGTCACGGCATACTCGCCCGGCTTCAGATGGCAGACGCCGTTTTCTACATCTGAGTTCATTGGATTTGCTGCATCCTTGTATACTTCCTCCCCTGCAAACGGAAGCGTCAGATCTGCACTGCACCCGAACGGCACGCTCACCCGGACCGTCACATGCTTCGGATCCGGCAGTTCCCAGCTGCTCCGGTATGTTCCTGCCGGGGAATCATAAGTTGCATCCATCTTGCGCAGTTTCCAGTTCAAAATCGGTGCAACCGTGATCTTCCGCATTCCCGGAACCGCGTCGATCGTGTTGATTCCGGCTGCATGGCGGAACATCCATTCCAGAACCGATCCGTAAGAATAATGATTCATGCTGTTCATTGAAATACCGGAGATCGTTCCGTCATCCAACAGACTGTTCCAGCGCTCCCATACCGTCGTTGCGCCTAATTTTACTTCGTGCAGCCATCCCGGATACTCCTCGTTCAAAAGAAGATCGTATGCCAGATCTTCCATTCCGTGGTCGGTCAGCACATTACAAAGAAGCGGTGTTCCGACAAATCCGGTCTTTAATTTCCGATTGCTGTCTTCAAACAATTTCTTCAACTGTTGTTTTACAAGGTCTTCATTTTCCGACAAATGATATTTCAACGTCAGTATCAACGCGGTCTGTGTCTTGATGCAGCATCGTCCGGTCACACTGTAATATTCTTTTTTCACAGTCTCAAACTGCGCTTCGGATAAAGCCCGGTATTCTTTTTCTTCCGCTTCCAGACCGAGAACCGCCGCCGCATTGGCTACCAGTCCCGCACTGACCGCATAATACAAATTGGCGATAAATTCTTCATCGGTTGCACCTAACACCTGTTCCGCTCCGCCGACCGGGTTATCCAGCGCCAGCCAGTCACCGTAATGGAATACATAGCGCCATCCGTGATCCCCTCCGTCCACCTTACGGATATAGTCCACCCAGCTTTTCATACTCTCAAACTGGTCTTCCAAAATGCTCTTATCCCCATAGAACAGATACAGATTCCATGGAATGATGCAGGACGCATCGCCCCATACACACGCTGTGCTTTCCACACCGCAGGACGGCACAACATCCGGTACTTTTCCGCCAAGAACGCGCTGTTCTTTCGCCATATCATAGAGATATTTTGCATAAAATGCGTAGGTATCTTTCAAGTACGTCGCAGTCGGGGAGAATACCTGCGCGTCTCCGGTCCAGCCCATCCGTTCGTCTCTCTGCGGGCAGTCCGTCGGTACGTCCAGGAAATTCCCCTGCAGTCCCCAGCGCACATTCTCGATCAAACGATTCACAAGATCGTGTCCTGTCGTCATCGTTCCGACCGGATCCAGATCACTGTACAGCGCCATACCTTTCAGATCCTCTTTTTTCAGGTCCGCAATCCCCTCCACCTTTACATAACGATAACCATAATATGTAAAATGCGGGATCAATACCTGTTCGCTTCCGTCTGTCACAAAGAAATATTCCGATTTGGCGCTTCGTAAATTGGCATTGTAGAAATTACCCTCCTGAAGAATTTCCCCGGTCTGGATATGGATCTTTGTGCCGGCCGGCGCATGCACGTTCAATGTAAACAATCCGGTAATTTCCTGTCCCAGATCAAAGACCTGTTCTCCCGCCGGCGTATGGATCAATTCCACAGGCTCGAACACTTCATGCACCGTCACCGGAAGACTCATCCGCTCTTCCAGATTTCCTTTCGGCGCTTCACAAAGAGAAGCATGACAGACCGGAACATTTTCCAATGTATCATCCCGATGCTCCCCGTCATACAGATTGGAAAACGTGATCGTACTGCGCCGTACCATCCAGCTCTCGTCCGTACCGATCACGTCTTCCGTTCCGTCTGCATATTCCAGATGCAGCTCTGCGATCAGCTTCCATTCATTTCCGTAAAAACCGACATCCTCTTTTGCCGTAAACCCGAATCTCGCCTTATACCAGCCGTTTCCGAGCAGCACGGATAATGTTCCGGAATGCTTCATCTGTTCCGTCACATCATAGGTCTGATACTGCACCCATTCGTTGTAATCATTGCTGTATGGTGTGAAATATTCGTTTCCGATCCGCTCTCCGTTATAGAACGCTTCATAAAGTCCCAGCCCGGAAATGTAAAGTCTCGCCTTTGCAACTTCTTTTCCTGCTGCCGGACAGATTTCCTTTTCAAAATACGGATGCCGCTTTTCGGTACTGTCACAGGTGATCCATTTTCCGCCCCAGTCTTCTTCTCGTTTTGCGGTCTCAAACCACTGTACATCACTTGTTTCCTGCTCCCCCGCATCACTTTCCACTGCCACAGTCCAATAATATCGTGTGCGCGGTTTCAAATCTGATTTTACAGGGAATGCCAGGCTGTCCGCCTCTTTCTCCCAGCCGGAATCATATAAGATTTCCTGCATTGCCGTATCGGAAGCGATCCGGATTCTCGCCGCATTCTGCCGCGTTCCCTTTGCATCTTTTACTTTCCATGAAAATACCGTGCGGTCCATCCGAAAGCCCAATGGATTGGTCAGATGATTGACCTTTGTACCATAAATCTGCATGACAAGATCCTCCTTATTCCACAACCACTCTGACTCGGTCGACATTTTTTATCTGCGTAAACGGTTCGCTCTTATCTCCGTCTCGCTGGGATTTGACACGCACTGCCGCGAAATAGGTTCCCGGTTTTGCAAATACATGTTCTGCCTTTGCAGTACCGCATTCTCCTCCGTCTGTCAGCTCAAATTCCCCTTTATACGGATAATCGGTCTCTCCCTCGAAGCTCCACTCTACATACGTCAGTACGCCTGCATCTTTCGGAACTTCCGCCTCTGCCGTAAATTGTACGCATTCTCCCGCTTTGACACGGGCGCATTTGCCTCCATTCGCAGCCGCGCATACGACCGGCTGGATCCCTCCGCGCTCATCTGCCAGATCCGGTACTTCCACCGATCCAACATTGACGCGATAATGACTGGACGGCAACGGTTCGATCCCTTTTTCCACCCATGCGGCAAGATCCACAAGCGCCTGCTTTAATCCCGGCGCATAGGTTGTCACATGAAGCTCATCCACGGAAGCTGCACGGTCATCGTGCAGAACATTGTCAAAATACCAAAGTCTGCAATAATCTTTTTCATTTCCGTCATGCACCGATGCGATCTTTCTGCGATACCAGTCCGCCTGCCACGGATATGCCTGTTCATCCATCAGCGCCGCCACGATCAGTACTTTCGCCTGAACCAGTCCGTTTTGTTTCTACATACGTCAGTACGCCTGCATCTTTCGGAACTTCCGCCTCTGCCGTAAATTGTACGCATTCTCCCGCTTTGACACGGGCGCATTTGCCTCCATTCGCAGCCGCGCATACGACCGGCTGGATCCCTCCGCGCTCATCTGCCAGATCCGGTACTTCCACCGATCCAACATTGACGCGATAATGACTGGACGGCAACGGTTCGATCCCTTTTTCCACCCATGCGGCAAGATCCACAAGCGCCTGCTTTAATCCCGGCGCATAGGTTGTCACATGAAGCTCATCCACGGAAGCTGCACGGTCATCGTGCAGAACATTGTCAAAATACCAAAGTCTGCAATAATCTTTTTCATTTCCGTCATGCACCGATGCGATCTTTCTGCGATACCAGTCCGCCTGCCACGGATATGCCTGTTCATCCATCAGCGCCGCCACGATCAGTACTTTCGCCTGAACCAGTCCGTTTTGTTTACACCCCGGTCCATTACTGCTGAATCCCGGACCGAGCAGAACTTTCTGCTGCGGATATAACGGATTTCCCTCTGCATCACGGAACTGATCCCACGCATGATAATCACAGGATGGAACCTGATGGCGGTGGTAAGTCTGGACTGCCACATAATCGGAATTGTCCATATGGATCTCATCACCCTGTGAAAGCATTTTCAACGTCTCCACGATATTGTCCATTCCGAATCCATCCGTCAGATAAACACGATTCCCGTCAATCCGACCGAGCTGAAGCCGCCTGCCTTTCGCCGCTCCGGTAAGAAATGTCATAACCGCACCTTTCACATACGGATCTTTACCCGGAAATTCCGTTTCCAGTTCCACCCACGGCTCGTCATCCATTTCTTCGGATGCGATCATTTTTCTCCATGCATCGTTTACGCCGTTTCTCGTGTCGATCTTTCCCTCTAAAATCTGTGCTTTCAATCCCGGTACATTTACCTGTGCGATCTTTCCGTCCAGACGTATCCGGTCTCTTACCGCATTTCCATCCGGATCCGCCCCCAGATATCCCGGTACTTTCCAATAATCTTCAAAATATTCCGGATCCTGCATCTTTACTCCCGGCATCAGCACCGGAAGCGCGCCGTCATCCAGATCAGCGCTGCAGAACCAGCTCTTTAACGGATAGCCAAATAACGTCACTTCCCGAAGTGCTGCCGCCTCCTCTTCATTCAGACCTGCATAAGGATCTCCGCTTCCGCCTGCGTCCATCGCATCGATGATCTGTGGAATTTTATGGCGCAGGATCCGTTCTGCATAAGCACGCGTCGTCTGACAGTTCGGGATCGCATACGGTGAACCGATCACATACGGCGCGCCGCCGTCAAATGCATTCGTATTCTCAATACATGCGATCGTGCGGTATCCTCCTCCGCTTCCGCCGTAAACATATCCGTAAGGGCGATGCTCATATCCATATACTTTTTGCGCCATCTCCCTTGAAAACTCTGCCGAAGCCGCACTGGAACGGTGAGTCATCGTATTGTCATCGCTGTTTGTAAAAATTGCTTTCGATCCCATATTCGATTCCACATAATACGCGCCATGTGTCAGACAAAATGCGATCTTGTCATCCTCTCCGGTCATCGGAAGAGACGCCAGTTCTTCATCCGGTCCCGGAAACGGGGAGAGATACTGATAAAATCTCCCCTCATACGATTCCTTTTCCGGAAAGCAGAATGAAAACTTCACATCTGTTCCCGCAAAACCCCCGTGCATATAACGATACGGCAGTTCTCTTCCATCCTCTAATGTCCTTGTCCGCATTTCATCGATATCGATAAATCCTTTACTGAACTGTTGGTCTTTTTTCGCATCATAAATCTCGCTCATTATTTTTCCTTTCCTTACTGCAGACAGATTCGCGTCTGTCTTTTTATACAAAGCTTATTTGTTTTTCTCCGCTTCCGCTCTTCTTGCCTCGTTGTCCGCTTTGATCTGCGGCATCATCTTATTCAGTTTGTAACCTTTCAACGTCAATGCTGTCAGAAGATAGAGAATCATCGGAACAATACCGTACAGAAGTCGGATCATTGTGATCGCCGCACCCGGCATATTTGCCGCATCTCCGCTGTATCCAACTGCGGAAAGCAGGATTCCGAGCGCTCCGGTTCCGATCGCCGCACCGACTTTACTTGCCAATCCGTTAATGCTTCCCATCGTACCGTCCATACGATGGATTCCTTTCCATTCGTTGTAATCTCCACATTCAATAAGCACAAGTCCTACCAACATACTTGCCGGAACCGTACCCGCTCCTGTCAGGATTCCTCCTACTGTAAGAAGCGCCATATTTGCGCCTGCGATCGCATTGAGCAAATATCCGGCTGCTGAAATTAAAAATCCCGCGATCATCAGATTGATCGTTGAAAACTTCGCGATCAGTTTCGGAAACGCAAGTGCCAGCGGAAGCGAAATCACCTGTGCCGCTGCCAGAACTCCCATCAATCCAACATTTCCGACTACATATGTAAAATAATAGACACTTACACCCATGTTACATACAAAATTAAATACAAATGTCATCAGAGCGATGATCAGGATATATTTATTTGTTTTGAGCACGACTCCGATATCTTTTACTTTCAGTTTTTCTCCATCCGCTTTTCCGGCATCTACCGTATATTTTTCTTTTACAAAAATCATACGGAGCAGTCCGATCGCAGTCAACGGAACTGCAAGCATCAAAATCAGTTTGCTCCATCCCGAAGCGGAAGTTGCGATCTGTGCCATCAAAGTCGGGAAGATAATATTAAAAATAACCGCAGCCAGCATCGTAATGATACTTCCGTAAGAAGTCAGTTTTACAATCTGTTTATCTTTGTAAGCGCGGATCGTATACGGTGTTCCATTCGCTGTTAAAAACGTCATACAGATCGAATTTGCAAGCGCATACATAATGAAGATCCATACGCATTTTACCGTGGTGCTCCATCCGGTCGGACAAGAGAACATCAGCCATGTGCAGAGCCAGAGTCCCACGATAAAAATTTCGTACGGACGTGCTTTTCCCCATCTCGTCTCGGTACGGTCCACGATAAATCCGGCAAACATATCCGTGATTCCGTCCAGCACTTTACTTGCCACAAGGATCATACTTACCATCGCTGCCGGGATCTTTAATGTATCGGTACAATAAATCATCAAAAAACTGGACACCAATACAAATATTGCGGTTGAAATCGCCCGGCTGTTCCAGATCATCAAACCGCCGAATCCTACCCTATCATCTCGGTTCTTTTTTGTTTTCTTTGCTTCTTCCATTTTCCTTTTTCCTTTTTCTCCTTTCAAGTATCTGCCTTTTTAAGATGGACTAAGTATAACGCGGTTTCCGTTTGCTTAATGTATCAAATTTGGCGAATCCTTATCTTTTTTCGCCTCACTCTGTTCACATATACAATTATTGTATAGAAACGCTGATTTTTATCCCTTTATTCTTTTATCGCCGTCCTTGTTCCTCTGTTTCTCAAACATAAAAGAAAAGACTACTCCGAAAGCCTCTGACCGTTCGGTCTTTTCCGCTCTTGAAATAGTCTTTCCTCAGATATTTTTTCATCTTTCCGCTGCCCTCACGGCATTTCCAGATAATCGGCCAAGATCTCCCGATCCGCTTCTTCGCAGGTGATCCTGCTGTGATTCCAGACGTCTTTTTGTTCCACCAATACGACAAATAAATACTGGGAAAGCACCGATTTCAGATTCAGCTTATCTTCTTCCACCGTCTCCATATATACGTCATATTTACATTTTTGAACCTGATTCAAAAAATCCACCAGATTTACATCGTTCTTCAATCTCATTACACATTTTCCTCCTTTCCCACTTTTTCACGATAAGCTGCGGGCGTCATGCCGACGATCTCATGAAATACTTTGCTGAAATAATTCCTCGTGCCGAACTGCAGGGAATCGCTGATCTCCTGAATACTCTTTTTCGTCGTCAAAAGGGCGATCTTCGCATATTCGATCCGCGCCTGTTTGATATAATCCGTTACTTTGATCCCCATTTCTTTGTAAAATTTCTTCGTAAAATAATACGTTGTATATCCCATTTCTTTTGCGATTTCTTCCACGGTCAGCGGACGAAGCACATTGGTCCTGATATAATCACAACATTCCTGCGTCGTCTTGGAGATCATCGGATTTTCCTTGCTCTCCCGCACCTTATGTACAAAATCATCCAGCATCATATTCTTCAGACTTTTCAGCTTCGTGACCGTCTCACATCGCTCCGTCTCCGAAATATAACGCATCTCCATCTCTTTTGCGGTCTTTACCGCCAGACCGCCCTCGATCGCCGCACGGCTGCACAGCGCTGTAAAGATCAACACGGAATTTTTCCCGTCCCGCAGGACGTCCCCGGTATTGGACGGCATCTCCGGCTGATAATTAGATCCTTGTTCCATGATCTGTCTGTAATCCAGATTTCCGTCTTTCACCGCCTGCAAGATCAGTTTTTCATCCTGCACAACCCGCTCAAGACTCTGATACTGTACCGAATCTTCCGACTCTTCCCCCATCGTCAAAAGCCTTGTCGCCTCATTCTGGAAAATAAAATCCGACGTCTGGATCCGCTGTGAGGTCAGCGTATAATGCAGGATTTTTGCATACTGGTTCACCGCAGACATCGAGATCACAGGCACTTCCGCAAGCGTCCGCATCATCTCTCTGCGCATATGAACCGAATACGACGAGCTCCGCAGAGATTCCTCGATATGTTTGACCGACGTATGACTCAAGAACAACGGTCCGATCACGATCAGCAATCTTCCTTTTTGTGTTTGTTCTGTTTGTACCGTCTCTCCTTCATTTTCCACATAAGCATTCTCCGCAAGCCAGACCATACCGAGCGGATCGCTCAATATCACCGGACGATCCCATTCTTCTTTCGACTCATATAAGAAATCCAGACATTTTCCCAGTTTCAAGAACAATAAAAACTCTTTTTCATGCACACAGGTAGAAAAAAACATCTCTCCTTGTCCCAGAAAAAGCCATGTCGCCAGATTCGCGGACGCTTTCACCTGCGCCGCCAGGATCCGCACCCTCACGCCCACCGGATACTCTTCCAGATCGTCCATTCCCTCCTGATATCCCATAATTCCACTGCCTTTCCACTATCTTTTACGGGCAAGAACTGCGATTCCCTCTTTTCCCGGAAGCGGAACCTGTACTTCCCCGTTCACCTGTTCCAATACTTTCGTACGTGTCATTTCCCACACGTCGATCACTTCCACATCATACCGGTTTTCTTTCGGCAATGCAAACGTCCCGCTGCTCTTTCTGTGTCTTCCGTAATATTTCATATAAACGCCGTCTCCGCAGTTTCCTGCCATCTCCCGTCCCGCGTTTGCCATGCCTCTCGCTTCCTCCCACGGCAGTTTCAGCATCAGTTTCACAAACGGTTCCTGACGCGCTTCTTCCGGGATTGCCTTTTTCATCTGCTCAAACGATTCTTCCGTAACGTCTCTTCCGCTGAATGTCAGCGGTCCCGGAAGCGATTCCAGAATTTCTCTTAAAAATCCGATCCGCGCCGGGCTCTCCCCGACCAGTTTTCCGCCTTTACTCCACCAAAGCACTTCTTCCTCGTTCAAATAGGTCTCGCCGTGGGTACAATATCCGCCCTGCATGCATACAGTCCAGAAACGGTGTACCAGCTCAAATCCGGAGATATTTCCCCAATCCCACGGAATATTTCCCTCGTAACAACACTCGTCCACCATCAACGGTTTTTGAAACTTCCGGATCTGTCCGCTTAAAAAATCCAGTTCCGATGTCTGATGACAAATATGCGTTGTGTTCGGATTTGAGAAATCCCACGGGCGCACAATCTGGTGATTACTCAGAAGATGCCCCCATCCGTCATGGTCATGTAAGAACTGCGCGAAGCACTCCCAGTCTTCCATCTCGTAATCCATCAGATCATATTCGTTCGCCAGACTCCACCATACATTCGGAAATGCACCAAGTCTTCTTGTCACATAGTCCAGATAAACAAGCGCTTCTTCTCTGGACAATTTGGAAAATCCCCAGTTGTCATAAGGGTGGAATAAGATCAGATCACACTGGATCCCCATTTCATCCAACTTTCGGATATGAGATTCCAAGCGATCCCAAAACGCCATGCACGGCTTATGAACATCCCATTTTCCCTCTGTTTTTTCAAATGCATAATAAGGGGGGGCATTGTGATTATAGTCGTAATGTTTCGGGAACACGCACATCCGGATCTTATTAAACGGCGCTTCTGCCAATGTTTCAAATGTCTCTGCCACCCGTTCATCCTCCTGATGGGAAAACGCATAGACCGTTGTTCCGAACGGATAAAACCACGTTCCGTCCGCATAGCGGAAATGTGTTTCATACGGGCGCACCATACCATGCCGATTTTTTCCCGCCGGTTTACACTCAATGCACGCCTCCTCCGAGACCGCTCCGGCAGCTCCCTCGATCTGGTAGGTGTAGCTTCCGGCTTCTTCCGGATAAAATCTCACAATATAAGTGTCCTCTCCGGCATAAAAACCGCGCACGATCTGCTCTGTTCCGTTATGGAAAAACCTGCCCTTTACATCCACTTCCACTTGAGAACCTTTTGGCTCTTCTCCTTGGATCTTCACTTCAAATATTTCATACTGCCGCATTTTCACGTCGCTCCTTTTCCTCTTTATGTGAACTATTATAACAGCGGAACTATATTTACGTTATACGGAAAATCGTCTTTTTGTGTTCAATTTAGCGTCAGTGTACAAGGGGAAATACGTCTCAAGCCGCAAGCATTTCTCCTTTGCACATCAACGCTTTCCTGTTTTCACACATTTGATACCCGGATTTTAGTAAGCAATTTTAAAATATTCCAAATAAGCTTTGTATTTATCCTGTGCGGTCAGACAAGTATCTGTAAGATAGCCTTTTTCACGATCCCATTCTTTCAATCCACGATAATAGAACATTTTCAGATCATCCTCGATAATAAATGGGACGATATTATATTTCAAACACTCTTTGAACATGATCAATCTCCCCACTCTCCCATTCCCATCTTGAAACGGATGAATCCGCTCAAATTTCACATGGAAATCCAAAATATCTTCAAAATTCTTTTTCTCTTTTCCCCTATATTCTTCCAACAGGATTTTCATTTTCTCAGCGACTTCTTCCGGAAGTGCAGTAGTCATCCCGCCTACTTCATTCGGCATTTTTTTATAATCTCCGACAGCAAACCAGTCTTTTCTGGAATCACTGGTTCCACTCTTCAATGTCAAATGAAGTTCCTTGATCAATTTTTCAGTCAACGCTGTTTTTGCATCGTCTATCATCATATCAATACACCGGAAATGATTCGCCGTTTCGATCACATCATCCACATTCAGCACTTCATTTTCTACACCGATCGTGTTTGTTTCAAAAATATATCTGGTCTGATCGTGCGTCAAACGACTGCCCTCAATATGATTGGAGTTGTATGTCAGATCAATCTGTGTTTTATGATAAATTCCTCCGGGATACTTACTTGCTTTCTCTTCTTGAAGAATCTCCAGCAACGTAACCGGCTGTACTTTCTTTTTATTAGAACGCTCCGGCTTTTCTGCATTTTCGGGAATATTCCAGGTTTTCCCTGTAAGAAATGCACCGTTCACGCGCCCTTGCGCACAATAATTTCTCACACTCCGTTCTGACATGTTCCATTTTTTTGCCGTCTCGATCACTGAACAATATCGCATCTGTGTTCCTCCATTCTATGACCAGTCTGTGTTTACGCCTTTATATGATATAGTATACCGCTTTATCGGCAATATATCAACTTTTTATCAACTCATTCCAGATTTGTTTTTGCCGAAACCGGCAGTTTTTATGAATGCAGTATCTTCCAATAATCGTCAAAATAAGAAAGAGGCACCGTCCCACACATGCAGGACAATGCCAATTCACTTTCACCCTTTTCGATTATATTTCAGCCATGTATCTGCCAAAACCGGCCAGACCGCAACCTCTTCAGACGGCTCTCCGATCCTCTTTTTCTCTTCTGAGCATTCTTCTTTTTTACGCATTCCAAATTCTTTTTTTATCCGCGCCACTGCTTCTTCCGGAAGCGGAAGCACTCCCTCTTCCGCAGCTTTCACCTGACATTCGATCTGCTCGACCGTATACTGTCCGCCAAAATTGCCACTCGCCCATTCTTCATTCGCCAGAGACAATCCGTGCTTTCCTTTTGAAAAAACATGATGTGCATACGGCACGCCATTTGCCCTGCATGCCACCGCAAATAAATAACTGTTTTCCACCGGAACGGTCTCGTCTGTCGCCGTCTGCCACAGGAAACAAGGCGGCGTATCCGGCGTCACATGTTTTTCCAGCGACATATAAGACAATTGTTCTTCCGACGCGTCTTTCCCGAACAACGATTCAAAAGAGCCGCGATGCGCCTTTTCTCCGGAAGTGATCACCGGATAACTCAAGATCGCCGCATCCGGTCTGTTGGAAATATCGGAATACTTCGGATTTTCGTCTTTCACATCTTCATAGTGCACGCAGACACTTCCGCATAAATGCCCTCCCGCTGAAAAGCCACAGATTGTCAGTTCATTTTCTTTTACATGAAATGCCCCTGCATTCGCCCGGATATAGCGGATCGCCCGGGATAAATCTTTCATCGGCTGGTCCAGAAGCGGCGCGATACCGAACAAATTGGTTGTGTAGGTACAGACAAATGTATTATACCCCTTTTTATAGAACTCCAACGCCACGATCTCTCCCTCCGTAGGAGATACCACACAGTATCCCCCACCCGGGACAACTAAAATACATGGTCTTTTTTCCGTATCTTCATGAAGATAACCGACAAGATTGGGGATGAATCCAAACGCCACCGGGTAATCATACTCCCCTGTCTCCCAAAGATCATATCGTTCTGAAATCATTGTTTTCCTCCTTATTCCGCTCCTATCTCTGCCTCTCCGCCGCATTCAGCGCATTCACAACCGCTTCATACAGAGGTCTGGCTTCCGGCGCTACGCTAAGTACTTCGGAAAGTGTCATCTGCTGCGCCATGGAAAGCATCGGATTATCCAACGCCCCCGGCGCCATCTGCTCAAACAATTCCACCGCCAAAGGCTGCGACATGATCTCCCCAAACGTACTATCCAGACCGAACCGTTCATGCGCCAGATTCGTTGTCGTCTCATATTCATACTTGTATACTCCGGAGCCGACGGTGAGCACGTCTTCTTTTTCCGGCAAATGGATCTCTGCCATCGTATTGACCGGAACGTTCACATATCCGCAGATTTTTCCGTCTTTACAGCTCCATTTGCTTTCAATTTTACCATATACCGATTCAAATTCCACCCCTGATTCTTCAATTCCTTTCACAAACATCGGCTGAACTTTGAATTTCTTATATCCCGGTTTCAACTGGCTCACGCCTGCCACTTTGCGATACATCCAGTCCCCGATCGAACCATACGCATAGTGGTTCAGCGAGTTCATCCCCGATACGTCAAAGCTTCCGTCCGGCATGATCGAATTCCACCGTTCCCAGATCGTCGTCGCTCCCATGTTCACGGCATAAAGCCATGACGGATAATCCTCTTTCATAAAGATCGTCGCCGCCAGTTCATGTTCCCCATTTTCAGAAAGCGTATGACAAAGATACGGCGTTCCGACAAAACCGGTCGCAAGATGGTTTTTGTGATTCTCAATATTTGTTTTTAACGTCTGTAAAATACGTTCCCTGTCTTTTTCTCTTGCCAGATGAAAATACAACGACAAGATCGCGCCTGTCTGCGTCTCGCTGACGATCCGTCCGGTATTTGTATAATATTCCTGACGGAATGCTTCCAATGTTGTATCATACAATTTCCGATAGGTTCTCTCTTCTTCCGCAAATCCAAGTATTTCCGCCGTCTGTCTTACCAGATCTGTCACATACAGATAGTATGCGTTTGCGATCATATATTTGTCCGTAGCTCCGGTTCTGTCTGCGCTTTCTTCTTTATCGAGCGCCAGCCAGTCCCCATACTGGTATCCCGTCTGCCAGAGTCCGTTTGCTCCACACTGATTCTTAATGTAATCTACCCATTCATGCATACATTTCCAGTTTTCTTCCAAGATACCTTTGTCTCCGTACGTCTGATACACGACCCACGGTACGATGACTGCCACGTCGCTCCATGCGGAAGAACTGTACTGTCCCAGTATATCCGGCACAACATGCGGCACGCCCTTTTCTAACGAAGATTCTGCCGCCACGTCCCGCATCCATTTCCGGAAGAACAACGCGGTATTCCGGTTAAAAGAAGCCGTCCACGAGAAGATCTGTGCGTCTCCGGTCCATCCCAGCCGTTCATCCCTCTGCGGACAGTCTGTCGGAATATCAAGGAAATTCCCTCTCTGGCCCCACGCGATATTACTTTGTAATTGATTGACCTTTTGATTGGAGCAATGGAAGTCTCCGGTCTTTTCCATATCCGAATGCATCACGCAGGCTGTAAATTGATCCAGATTCAGATCATCCATTCCCTCGACACAAATATAGCGGAATCCGTGAAATGTAAAATGCGGCAGAAATACCTGCTCTTCTCCATTACAAATGTAGGTATCTTCTGATTTTGCCTGACGAAGCGTCTCCGTGTAGAAGTTTCCATCTTTGTCCAATACTTCCGCATGACGGATCACGATCTTCTGCCCTTTTCGTCCATGCACTTTCAGTTCTACAAGTCCGGTCAGATTCTGTCCGAAGTCGACCAGTTTTTCTCCTTTTGGCGTCACGATCAGTTCCTTTGCCGGAATCCTTTCTGTGATACGGACCGGCTCATTCTCCTGCGCTGTCAACGTCTGTTTGTCAAACTCCATCGCAGATACCGTTCCCGTTCTGACGCCGAAGTCCGCACAAACGGAACTCTCGCAGGCAGAACCCACACAGGCAGTGTCCGCCCGGTCGGAATCTCTGTCAATCGTTGTATCGATCGTTTCTCCCATATAAATCTCACTGTAACGAACCGCTCCCGTCCGAACGTTCCAGCTCTCATCCGTACAGATCGCTTCCCGGCTTCCGTCTTCATATTCCATATGGATCTCCGCAAATGCGCCGACTCTGTCACCATAGATGTTCGGCGTCAGCATAAACCCGAAAATACCTTTATACCAGCCGTTTCCGACCATGATCTCGATTTCATTTTCCTCCCGGATCATTTCCGTGATATCGTAGATCTGATACTGCAGCCGGTGATGATAACTTGTCCATCCCGGCGTCATCCGATCTGCTCCGATGCGTTCTCCGTTCAGATACGCTTCATAGACGCCTCTGGACGTGGCATAAATTCTGGCTTTCTTTACCTTTCCTTTTGCTGTAAATGTCCTGAAAAAAATCGGACATGCTGTCTCATCCTCCGGAAAGTCATGTGTGATCATTTTTGCCTGAAATGTCTCCGGTTCTAAAATTCCTGTTTCAAACGACATTTCGCCTGTGGCTGTATGTCCATGATTGTCAGTCACTTCTACCGTCACATCGTAACATGTCTCGTCTTTCAGCTCTTCTCCCGCATAAGCGATCAATACCGAATCTTCGTTCTCTTCTTTTACCTCCCAGACGATCCTGTCCTTTTCTTTCATTACAATATGATACGACTGCTGCATCGTATCGTTTACATCCGATTCCAATTTCCATGAAAAACGTGGATTCTTTTCCGTGATCCCGATGGGATTTACTTTGTATTCTGTTCTCAGATCATAAAGTTTCATATCGTAAATACCTCCTTGTTTGCCCTGTACTATTTTTATTTTACATTCTGCCATTTTGAATTTATTGCATATTTGTTTTATTTATTTTATAATTTCGTTTTAAATTATATATATCCTTTTGACTATCTTTTTATATCTTCTTAAATGTCCGCAAAGCCTTATTTTATCGGCTCTACGGGCATTTTGCTTTTGTGGTAAACCTCACATATCTAGGTTTATCTTCTTATATTTTCGCTATCAAGCGTGGTTAAAATCGTGGTAAATACTTCTTATGCGATTAGACGCTGAACCTCTGATTTTGCGGTATCTATGAACGCATGAGCATACCAGTTCATTGTGATACTGATATTTGAATGCCCCATGATATACTGTAAATCTTTCGGGTTCATGTTCTTGCTTGCCAGCCTTGTGCAGAATGTATGGCGTAGTGTATGCGGTGTGATATGTGGCAAGGGATTGTCTTTGTGGTGCTTGTTGTATTTCTTTACCATACGGACAAAAAGCATATTGTAATCAATGGCAACTTTGGGCTTGCCTTTATGATTGACAAATAGAAAGTTGCCCCGTCCGTCTATCACAAATGGTTTTGCCTTTGGGCGTTTCTTCATAACCCGTTGAAATGCTTGTATCGTTTCTCTGCTTAATGGCACTTGCCTTGTTCCGCTTTTTGTCTTAGGCGTTTCAATATAATAACCCTGTTCCTTGCTCTTTAGTAACTGGTGGTCGATAACCACAACCTCATGGATAAAATCAACGTCCATGATTGTCAGTCCGCATAGTTCCGAGATACGAAGTCCTGTCTTTAACAGTATCAGCACATCATCATAATATTTGTGATATACATTGTCCGTCTTGATGAATGATAACAAGGCTTGTTCCTGTTCCTCTGTCAATGCGACTTTCTCTTTGGTATCATTTTCTAGGACTTCACTTAACTTGAAATCAAAAGGGTTTTTCCTTACACAATCGTCTTGTATGGCGATATAGAATGACGCTTTTAACGAGCGTTTATGGTTGTTAATGGTGTTATAGGAAAAGCCTTTGTCTTTCATGCGTAATGCTCATTCCTTAGCGTCAGAGGGTTTTATCGTATCAATGCTCCTAGCACCTAACTTGTCCTCTTTCAATAACCGCATGAGTTGTTCCCGTTGTTTCTGTGTGCTTTTCTTCACGTTTGCCCTCTGTGCGTTCTGTTTGGCGTAGAGTTGGCAAAGCGTCATTTTTTTGCCTGTGCTGTCGATACCGTCCTCAATATCCCGTCTTATCTGCTGTTCCAGTTCACGAAGTGAGGGTTTTTCCCGTTTTCCCTTTGGTGTCGGGTCTGTGGGTGTTAATCTCCAAGCATACACATATTTTGTGTTTCCAAATGCGTCCACATATTTATATAAGTATTTTCCGTCTGTTCGTTGGCTCTCTCCAGTATGCAGGATACGTCCTTTGCTATCCCGTCTTTTTTCTTTCATGGTGTCTGCTCCTTTCCTTGTTGGAAAGAGCCTTGATATGACTTGTGTTGATCATAACACATACAAGGCTCATTTGCATTAGATTGCGTCTTCAATGGTAAGGGTGTACTTTTCCCATACAGGAATATCGTTGTTATTCATCAGATACCCCCTTTCCCTTGTTTTGTGTCATACTGGATATAGGGGATAAGGTCGGTGCGGTCTATCCTCTGTAAGTGGGCGGTTAATTTACTGGAAAGGGAACTGCTGTATCTTGCCTTATCAAGCATAGTTCCCACTTTTTCCAGTCCACCTAATGCGTCATGTTCTTCTAAGAAGTAAAAACTTTTGACAGCGGAAATCACGCCACCCTCTGTGAGCCATTGCTGTGTTTCTTCAAGAGAATTATGTAGTTTCGGTACTTGCAGTTTCAAGACTTCCACAGCCCCTAAAAAGCGTTCCCAAAACCGACACGTTTTCCATCTGCTCTTATTACTTTCATTTTTGTTTGGCACGACAAAGCGTAGGTTGTTTGCCAATAGCCCGAAAGCCAGTTCCCCAAGTTCCAGCGGTCTGTCCTTGAATGTCATGGCAAAGGCATGAGCCTTATCATCACGCAGTTGCATTTCTGTCCGTTTCCAACTGCCAACTTCATCAAGTGTCTTATTATGTTTTGAACAGACTTCCTTATCTTTATCATAAAAGCGGTAGGACAATCCCGATTTACCAGCACCGATATAAACGGTCTTTGCGGTGTCGAAATCATCAAACTTGCTTTCGTCAAAGTGGTAGCCCTCACTATTCGAGATAAATTCCTCTTTTTCGCATTTCTTCTTTATCTGCTCTATGGTAAAGAATGGCTTTTCGTTCTTATCATCAATGGCAATATCCAGTCTTGTGAAATGGAAATTATCCAGTCCGTATCTTCGCTCACAGCGTCGGAACATATCCCCAAAGGTATAATTCCTACTGTCGAGAATACGGAAAATATCATCACAACCTCTGCCAGTCATAACAAGATAACAGCCTAGCCCCTGTGGGTTGTCCTCTGTCTTTCTTGCGTCCCCCGATACATAAATATCTCCAATCTGCCAGCGTGCCTGATACGTCTTGAATTTATCGCTTGCCGGATAGACATTGAAAATGTCAGTCGGTAAACCTAAAATGTGCATGATTACATCTTCAGCGGTTGCCGTTTCAAATACAATGCTGATGTAATCAATCTTAACGGATAAATTTTTGTGTGTAGTTATAGTGCATTTCTCCTTTCGTACTGCCCCGTTTTTTTGCGGGGTAAAAATCGTGTTTTTTCCTTTATTTATCACAGTTTCTAGGTACTATGACATGTATACGCAGGGCGGTGTTACATATACGCCCTTTACGAACGCCTAAAGGCGTTCCCTTTCTTCCTGTGTCTGCCCCGTTCTTAACGCTCACGAGCCTTGTAAGGCTCGTGGCTAAACGGAACAGCCCCAGTCAGAAACCTTATTTTCGGTCTGATAGTCCATGCTTATTCATGCTATCAAAGTGAAAATATCTATTCTATATGCTTACTCAAGCGTGTGATTGACCCTAGCGTGCTCAATCACTCTGTCTGATACGATAATAACGCCATTAGAATTACTTGTCAAGAAGTTTTTGTTGACTTTTGGATATAGATTAAGTATGATATGCTTATAAATACCAAGAAAAGCAACGAAAGGAGCGGTTATACTAAGTCATGGAGCATTACGAAAAGAAAATCAGTTTCTTAGGAGAAAACATACAGACCATAAGAAAACACAGAGGAATGAAACAACAGGAACTGGCGGACAAAATCGGTATCAATATGCAGAGCCTTTCCAAGATTGAACGTGGCGTGAATTATCCTACCTTTGATACGTTAGAGAAGATAATGGACGTGCTGGGTGTAACGCCCAATGAATTATTGTCGGGAGAATGGAAGTATATTGACCACACCGAGCCCTACATCATGGATATTATCAAACGGGAACAAGACTTCAATGTTTCCTTAGATTACCTGTCTGAAAATGAGTTTTTCAATGATGAAAAGGAATACAGATTTTACATGGAAACCATATTGATTAGATACATCAGCAATTATCTTTCTAATGAGGTTGTAGAAGTAGAAGAACTTATGGAAATCAAACAGTTGATACAGCGTCAAAAAATAGAACGTATGATGAAAGTACATAAGGAAATGCGAGGGTTAGACCGATACAGAGAACAGCCGAAAGAATACAAATATCACGACCCTTATGATGACTGGATATTCCGTCAACTTGCAGATATAGATAACAGAAAAAACATTCCTAATACTTCTCCACAAGTAGACTTTAACGAGGGAGATTATGAAGATTATCTAAAGGCGAAATGGAACAGAGGTCTTTAATTTCCTCTTGCATGGAAGATACAGCAAACAAAAAGCCCAGTAAAGAGTGCAAAGCACCACCACTGGTGGCAAGGCTCTTGACAGGGCTTTTTCCTTTCTGTGATGGGCAATCAAGAGGGAAATAGTAAACATATATAAATATACGTTTATCGTATATTTATGGTTGACAAACATATATTCAAGATGTATAATCATGGCATAATCAGAAAGGAGATATGTATTATGAACGAGAATACATTAAAAAAATCAACACATTTTATATCCGTTATCTTCAATGTTGCCAGTATAATTGCAATTATTGTGGATATCGGAGCTATACTGCTTTTAGGTGGTGCATTATTAAGCCAAATTATGCGTCCTGGATATTTAGCAAAACAAATGATAAATGCAGAAATGGAATTAGTGTTTAGCGAATGGGTTGTTTTATTAGTTTGCTTTATCATAAAATGCAGTTGTATATTTCTGGCTATTAGGTATTCAAAAAAATTATTTTATTGTATATCAAAACAGGAGTCCCCATTTACTGCTAATACAACAAAATGTATCAATATAATTGCTATTTTTATTTTTGCTTCTATGGTTTGTCCTTTGTATCCATATTATCATATTAGCTTTTTATCAATTATTGAGGGCATATTTATAGTTTTAATTTTTAGAAGTATCACGTTAATATTCAAATATGGTTGCAATTTACAAAAAGAAATTGATGAAACATTGTAGGAGTAGAGCTATGGCTATTATATTAAGATTAGACAGGGTAATGGCAGATAGAAAAATCAGCTTAAAAGATTTAGCAGAGCAGGTAGGTATTGCAAATATAAATTTATCTAAAATTAAAACAGGAAAAGTAAGTGCGATACGTTTTTCCACGTTAAATGCAATTTGTGAAGCATTAGATTGCCAACCTGGAGATATTTTAGAGTATCAGAAAGATATAGAAAAATAATTATATTAGATAAAAGGGAGATACACAGCTATTTTATGATATCTCCCTTAATTATTTTATTATCATATCAAGGCTCATTCAATCGTGGTAAATCCGTGGTAAAATGAGTGTTTTCTTATATTTCAAAATGCTTGAAAGTATAGTGTTTATACGGACAATCAAAAAATAGATATAAAATTTATCTGTGATTTTTTCATTTTCAATTTTTATGGAGTATACAAATGATTTCTTTACAAGATATAAAAGATTTTTGCCAGTTGAACTATCTGGATTCCGGTATTCCTGTTTACATTTACCGGAACAATACCTTATTGCAGGCATTTCCCGAGCAGTCCGCCTGTACCTATCCGCCGAAACATTACATCGAAGAATTTGCAGAGATGACCGACGATATCGCGCATCTCTCAACTCCGTACGGAACTTATTTTGTCGCTGTAAAGCCAAAAGACCAGACGGAACTGCGCGTCGTTTTAGGTCCTGCAAACTATATTCCGTTTACCGACGCTGATTTTCATACGATGTACGCAGACTATGTCGTTGTGCAGGAAGATCGTAAAGATTTCAAACACTTTTTCCAACTGATTCCGCCGATTGCTTTGAACGGGCTTTTGGCCAAAGCTGCTGTTTTCAATTATTTTCTGAACCATGAAATGCGCACCCACTTTGACTTGCTGGACTCAGAGAGAACCATCGTTCCATATGAGCATACGGAAAAACAAACGGAAGATTTCTATCAGCAAAAAGAAGATTTCCAACACAATAACTCTTTCGAGATCGAATCCATGATCCTGCATTTTGTCGAATCCGGCGATGTGGCCGGCTTAAAAAACATGAAGCTGCAATCCTCCGTGATCCATTCCGGAACCATTGCTCCAAACCAGCTTCGACAGACAAAAAATATACACATCATCATGACAGCTCTCGCGACACGACGCGCAATTTCCAGTGGCGTAGATGCCGATGAAGCGTTCCAGATGTCCGATTTATACATTCAGACTGCGGAAAACTTAAACGATCCCTCCGCCGTCCAGAATCTGAATTTGCAGATGCTTCTTGCATTTGCCCAAAAAGTAAAAGACAAACTGATTCCAAAGACTTCCGACGAAGCGCTGCAGCGGGCGATCCAATATGTTCTTCAAAACATCAACTGTCCGATCACAGCAGCGGAAGTTGCCGATCATGTAGGATTCAGCCGATCCTACTTTTCCACTTATTTCAAAGAACAGCTTGGTTTCACACTCAGCGCATTTATACTGCGCTGTAAACTGGAAGAGGGGAAACATCTGCTGCAGTTCACAGATAAACCGCTCAGCGTGATCAGCAATTACCTCTGTTTCTCCAGCCAGAGCCATTTCCAGACAGCTTTTAAAAAGCAGTACAATGTCACGCCGCTTCAGTTCCGCAAACAACCGGAACTATATGGAAGGGGGCTGCTGGAAAACGAGCGATAGATTTTCAACATTCAAAAACAGAACCGCAAAAAGCCGATAGCTTATCATAACCGATAAACTACCGACTTTTTTCATATACTTTTTCAAATATGTAATTTACTTCATTCTGTTATTTGGCTTCCGAGTTCTTGTTCGCTCTTCTCGCCTGCAGATCCGCCATGATTTCCGGATATTTTTTCTCAAGATCATACATTTTCAGAAGAATGATCAGTCCGATAAACAATGCCAGCGGAATGTAGATGGAGAATGCAAAGATTGCCATATCCACCGCTTTTGGCTGTACTTCCAGCATTGCATTATATCCTGCCGCTCCTAAAAGCCATCCGATCAAAGAACCTCCGATACCGCCGGAAATCTTACCGCCAAAGGAATTTGCGCTGTTTGTCATACCTACAAGACGTTTTCCGAATTTCCACTCATTATACTCGACACAGTTATTTACCATAGCTCCAAACAGACACATCATCGGAATTGTCGCAAAAGTTGTACAAGCGCCTCCTAAAATACAACTGATAATGCTATATGGTGTAAATGCTCTGGCAACACAGGCTACCGCGCCAAGTACCGCACATCCCAATGTTGTTTTCGTCATTCCGAATTTACTTGCTAACGGTCCTACCAAAATGAATCCCAAGAATGTCGGGATCAAGCCGACTGCTCCAAGCAGTGCCACGAGGTTGTCGTTTCCTAAAATATATTTTGCATAATAAGTTCCGCCGGAACCTGCCAATGCATAAGAAATACTCATCAACATATTGGCGATCAGCATCAATACCCAGTATTTGTTCTTAAATAAGAGTTTCAAGCCCTCTAAAAAAGAAACATCGTCTTCTTTCTCTGCTTCTGCTTTTTCACCGCTATTTTCCGTTGCCTGCACTGTGACATTTTCTTTTGTGACTTTATACAATACCAGCAAGGATACAAAGGAGATCACTGCCAGGATCACCGCCAGTTTGATCCATGCCGCCTGGTCTCCGCCCAGCATATTCGTCACCGGAACGAGAAGAATTGCGATAAACATACCGGCAATATAACCGAATGCCGCCCGGAACGTTCCCATCTTACCACGTTCTTCTGAACTCGCGGTACGCACAGCCATCAACGCGCCGTACGGGATCGCGATCGCAGTGTAAACGACTGCGGAAAGCAAGATATTCGTCACAAGTACATATCCCATCTGAAAGCCGGATCCTGCATTTTTCGGAACCGTGAACATCATCACGATCATGACCAGAGTCGGGATCGCCATTCTCAAAAACCACGGACGGCATTTTCCTTTCGGCGAATGTCCCGCATCCATGATTTTACCCATGATCAAATCCGTCACCGCATCAAACAACTTTGCAATTAACAACATCGTTCCGATCATGCCTGCTGCCAATCCTACTTTTTCCGTGTAGAAATAAGTCAGCTGTCCAACCAGACCGCTCATAATATTCAGCGGGATCTGTCCGAGTCCGTCGCCGAAATAATCGATCTTGCGCATACTTTTCTGTACGCCCATCCGGTCAACACCGAGTTCTTTTTTCTTTCCCATGTTACATTTCCTCTCTTCCTCTTTTTATTGGTTCACTGCCGCTAAGATCTGTTCCAGAGCTTCTCTCGTCATTCCCGGCACAAAACTCAACAACTGCCGCAGCGGCATATCATTCATCATCGCCGCCATCATCTCTGCGTTCACTGCGCCGGACGGATCTTCCTGATTCGCCTCTGCCATCTCCTTTGCCTGCTGATTTCCACTCATCATCTGTCCGAAAACAGCTCCGGCTTTTTCATCCCGCATCAGTTCGCCCATACATGTATTCAACGTATAAATTTTCTTGATCTTTTTTGTCCCCTCTACCTGAACCGATTTCGAAAGCAGTACTTCCTCTACATTCTTGCCGACTTGGATCTCATAGTCGCCGCTTTCCACAAACCAGTCGTGCAGCTCGGTATTCCAATAAGCGAACGCTCTTGCATCCAGTTCAAAAACAACCGTCTTCTTTTCTCCCGGTGCAAGTTCGATCTTGTCAAACGCCCGGAGTTCTTTTACCGGACGTGCAGTCTCGGATTCTCCCGGAGCCACATAAATCTGAACCACTTCTTTTCCTGCGCGGTTTCCGGTATTTTCCACATCGACGGAAACGGTAAGAACTTCCTGATCCGTCATAGCGCTCTTATCCAGTTTCAGATTGCCGTATGTAAATGTCGTGTAGGAAAGTCCATATCCAAATGGGAAGAGCACTTCCTGTTTTTTGCTTGTATAATAACGGTATCCTACGAACACACCTTCACTGTATACCGCCTCATCCACACCTTTTCCATAGGTCAGATAACACGGCGTATCTTCCAGACGAAGCGGAAATGTCTCTGCCAGTCTGCCGCTTGGATTTACATTTCCATAGAGAATGTTCACAACTGCTTTTCCGACTGCCTGACCTCCCAGATACGCTTCCACGATTCCTTTTACCCGGTCTTTCCACGGCATAGTCACCGGAGATCCGTTATGCAGCACAACGATCGTATTCTTCTGCACGTTACAGATTTTCTCGATCAAAGCGTTCTGACAGTTCGGAAGATTCAAATGCTTCCTATCATAACCTTCAGATTCAAAATTATCCGGCAGTCCGGCAAAGATAACGGCAACTTCAGCCTCTTGAGCGATACGGACCGCTTCATTCTGCAATTCTTCATTTACCTCGTCGACGTCGTCTTCAAATCCTCCGGCAAATGTCACTTCTGCGATCTCCTTGACTGCCTCCACCGCAGATTCTACTTTCCAACTGTTGATATGCGAACTTCCGCCGCCCTGATATCTCGGCGTCTCGGCATATTTTCCGATAAAGGCAACTTTCTGCTCCTTTGCAAGCGGAAGAATCTCATCCTCGTTCTTTAAAAGAACGATACAGTCGCTCTCCGCCTCCGCCGCCAGTTCATGGTCTTTTTCATACTCAAATACTGCGTCCGGCTGACGATTTTCCGTAAATTTAAAAATAATATTCAAAATCCGTTCGCATGCCTGATCCACTACGTTTTCATCCAGACTTCCGTCCCGAACCGCTTTCACGATCAACGCGTCGTTGATTCCGCCGGAAGCAGGCATTTCCAGATCCATTCCTGCTTTCAACGCCTCCACACGGTCATTGACCGCGCCCCAGTCAGACATGACATATCCGTCAAATCCCCACTCGCCGCGCAGGATGTCCGTCAGATATTCTCTGCTCTCTCCCACATAGGTTCCGTTGATCCGGTTATAAGAATTCATCACCGTCCAAGGCTTTGCCTGTTTGACCGCGCCCTCAAATGCCGCCAGATAGATTTCCCGAAGCGTCCGTTCGTCCACCTGAGAAGAATTGGTCATCCGCCGTTTTTCCTGATTATTTGCCAGAAAATGCTTCATGCTGACGCCCACATTCTGACTCTGTATACCGTCTGTCAACGCTACTGCCATCTCGGACGCCACAAGCGGATCTTCCGAATAATACTCAAAGTTACGTCCGCACAATGGAGAACGCTTGATATTCATCGCCGGACCGAGAATCGTACTAATCTCTTTCGCCTGACATTCCTGTCCGATCGCCTTACCGATCTTTTTTAATAATTGTCTGTCAAAACTGGATGCCGTTGCACATCCGGTTGGAAAGCAGACCGCCTTTATACTCTCATTGATTCCCAAATGGTCTGCCTGCTCCCCCTGTTTCCGAAGTCCGTGTGGTCCGTCCGTCACCATGACCGACGGGATCCCCAGACGTTCGACGCCTTTCAAGTGCCAGAAGTCAGCACCGGAACACATCCCTGCTTTTTCTTCCAGGGTCATCTGAGAAATCAGATTTTGGATATCTTCCTTTTTCATTCCTCGTTTTCACTCCTTTTGTCTTCATAGAATTAACTCACTTGATGCTCTTATTTTACATAATATACATATTGTTGAATTTCAATTTTGTTCTTTATATTTCACTTTTGTCTTTTATTTCAAATTTCCCGCTCCGCAATTTCTTCTCATTTCCATCCGGCAGCACAAGTACCGCTTCTGTATTCACCGGTACATTTCCACTGACTCTGATACCGTCCTTTTCTTTTTTCCAGCGTAATGTGATCTCGCCATGTGGACAATGATACGTTCCCTTTGCCCATTCCAACGGAAAATCATATCCCGGTTCCAGTCGGATTTTGTCGTATCCGATTCCCGCATTCTGTATTCCAAGCACTCTTCTATACAGAAAATCTCCCACACATCCGAATGCATAATGGTTAAAGGAGCATCCGTCCACCTGACCGTCCGGACGGATCGCATCCCAGTTTTCCCACATCGTCGTCGCTCCGTGCTCGACTTCGTAGATCCATCCCGGGCAGCCGTTCTGCATCAGTACGTTCCATGCCAGCTCCTGGTATCCGTGATCACAAAGTACATCTAAAATGTGTGCCACCGACATGAATCCTGTATCCGGTTTATTTTCATTTTCCATGATCATCTTTGCAAGACGCTCTGCGAATTTCTCTTCCATCTCTTTTGAAACCATATGATGTTTCAATGCCAGAATATAATTTCCCTGCATTTCCTGTTTTAATGTTCCATCCGCCTCGCATAGTTCTTCCCGAAACGCTTCTCTTACCCGCCCCGCATAGTTCTTATATGCTTCTGCCTTTTCCGGTTTACCAAGGATTTCGGAAATCTCGGAAAGCAGATCCGCATCAGCCGCCAAAAGCGCGGTGTCTACCACATTCATCGTCAGGAAAGAGGACGCCGGTCCATCGGAGAATCCTGCCTCATTCTTCACACTTGGCACTAACCAGTCACCGAAATGGAATCCGGTATTGATCAGATAATGCTGGTTCTGCTTGTGGCGGTCTTCCGTTTCTTTCTCTTCGAGCTCCTCCGACATACCCATACCAAACGGTAATTGTCCCGGCACTTCATATGCCGCTTTCTGCATCGCTTTCATCCATTTTTCCATCGCGTCGTAATTCTCTTCCAACGCTTTTTTATTTCCGTTCAAATGATACAACTGCATCGGCAATGTCAGGATCACGTCTCCCCATCCAAGAGACCCTGCCATCGTCTGCTGCACATAATTCTTTATCAACGGAACTGTATTAAGCACATGTCCGGCTTCATTCTGCTCTTTTTTGATGCTTTCCAGCCAGTCTTCAAAAAATGTCGTCATCTCCTGATTGTAAAGGGCTGTCGCTCCATACACAACCACATCTCCGGTCCATCCGGCTTTCTCTCTCGTGGGGCAGTCTGTCGGCGTACCGATCGTATTGGAACGTTGACTCCAGTAAATATTATGCTGAAGCTGATTTAATTTCTCATCCGAGCACTGAAAACTTCCGATCACCGGATTGGCGCTGCTGATCGCTTTTGCGGTAAACTGTTCCGGTTTCCAGTTTTCTCCGCCTGTCACTTTCACATAACGAAATCCATGGTAAGTAAACTCCGGTTCAAATACTTCGTTCTCTCTTCCCACACTGATACAGACATCTTTCTGCGCCCGGGTCGTATTCGTGAATGCATAGGTAAAGTTTCCGTCTCGATCCAATGTCTCTCCATGCTCAAAACAGATTTCTTCTCCCTCTTTTGCAGATATTTCAACCCGAATGGTTCCTGCCATATTCTGTCCGAAATCCACAACCGTTTCGCCTTTCGGCGTCGTCAGGATTTCTTTCGCCGGAATTTCCGCATAAACTTCGATCTCCGGTGCATTCTGTACCGTTAAAATTTCAGAATTATATCGGTCACCGGGAGCAGCGATCACCGGCTTCCAGTCTTCTGCCCGGTAAGAAACCTCCGACGGATCCCCGTCATCTTTTCGTGCATCCACGCATTCTCCCAGGAATAAATCCGCATACCGGATCGGACCATCATAAGAATATGTAAACGCTTCATCTGAACAGAGCTGCGTCCTTGTTCCGTCCGGATTCCATACTTCCATCTGCATCAGCAGACCCGGAACTTCTCCATATTCACAGCCTTTTCCAAGTGCGATTTTTCCCTTATACCATCCGTCTGCCACAGTGACCGAAAGCGCATTCGTACCTGTTTTCAGAAAATCTGTGATATCGTATGCCTGATATTTCAGACGTCTGTCATAAGTTGTAAATCCCGGCATCAGCAAAGTTCCCGGCACTTTTTGACCGTTGACCGACAGACTGTAAATCCCATGCGCAGTCAGAAAGATTTTTGCATATTCCGGTTTCTCTTCCAAATCAAATATCCTGCGAAAACGTACCGGAGGATCGTAAGGTTCTGTCGGCAACGTATCCCAAATGTCGCCATCCATATAATACCGGGGCTGCTCCCCGCGCATCATCGCCATCAGACACTCATTCCAGATTTCCTGTGCTTTCGGGAGCGGATTCTCCGGAAGCTGCGGAAGCGGATCCGGCTCGATCCAGCAGGCTTTCCAATCACTCGTTTGAAAATAGGCCGTTTCAAATCTATGTATTCCGCTCGTCGCAGTATTTCCGTGATTGTCCCATACTTGAATTTGATAAGTATAGCGTTCCGCTGATTTCAATACGGTACCCTCGTATACAATATCGTATGTATGCCGGCGCTCGACATGCCCGCTGTCCCAGATCAATTGATTCTCAGATGTCCGTACCTGGATCCGGTATGCAGTTTGTACCGTATCCTTTTCATCAGATTCCAATATCCATGAAAATCTCGGATGCTGTGTTGCGATCGCCAACGGACTCGCTTGATGCTCACAGGTTATTTCTGTAATTCTCAACATAAAAACTCTCCTTTTCCTCTCACCGTTCCAGTGTCAGCGTGCAAAGACAATACGTCAGATGCACGCCGACGCTGTGAATGATTTTTCCTAAAATATAACAGGGTTTCGAGCAAAAATATTATAGATTTGTTCTTTTTGTTTTGGATATGTTTTCTTCTGCAAAGCGATACGGGAATGACTCTTTCCAAGTCACTCCCGCATCGCTTATGTGAGTGTTTCATTGATGTCACATTCCAAAAATCCTGCATAACAGATCTGTGATTTCTTCCGCCGGCTCCTCACAGCCATCTCTGATCCACTGTCTGACAACCGCTTCCAGCCCGGTATGAAAAAATTTCTGGTGATAAGAAACTTCTCTTTCATTTTTCAATTGAAATATTTTTTGATATGTATTCATCATACGGGAATCCATCTCAAACTCAAACGTACTTTCATACCGCTCATGCTTTTCGATCATTTCCAAGTGACGTTTAATGATTTTCCTGTTCCTGTAATAAAAATCGATCTGCTTCCGCATTCCGTCCCGAAAGCTCCAATTTCCGTCTTCATTAAAAAAGCCTTGCAAAAAAAGCATAAATTGCTTTTTTATTGCCTGTTCCTGAAGGTCATAAATATCTAAAAAATGTCCGTAAAATGTTGTTCTGTGAATATCCGCTTCTCTGCATATATCCGCAACGGTTATTTTATGTCCTCCTGCGTGATTTACTAAATTCCAGTAAGCCTTTTGTATCCGTTCCTCGGTATCTCTGTATCGCTGATTATTTTCCACGTTCATTATCTCTACACCTCACTCATTTTTGTCGGTTGTCTCTACGATATTTATTGATTATACTGGATATATAATAAATCTACACATTAATCATTTCAAGGAGAAATATCATGAGTCGAACGGAAGAAGTCTTAAAACACGGATCATTTGGAAAGCTGTTGCTGAATTTATCGCTGCCCTCGGTCCTGATCATTATTATCATGCTCATTTACAATATTGCGGACACTTACTTTATCGGTCAGACCGGAAATCCAAAGATGATCTCTGCCATTTCTTTGAGTATGCCGGTTTTTACTGTATTATCCGGAATCGGAACGCTGTTTGGCAACGGCGGAACAACCTCTATTTCCATTGCGCTTGGTGAGGGCAATCGGGAGAAGGTGCAGAAGATCACCACATTTTGTTTTTTCGGTTCTGTGACAGTCGGATGCCTTTTTTTCCTGATGATCTTTGCGTTTACACAACCACTGGCGCTTTTGTTGGGTGCGGATGAGACAACGCTTTCTTATACGGTCACATACTTGAAAACATTTTCCTTTGCCTGCCCGCTTGTTTTATTTTCCACCGCCTTTGGAAGTCTCCTGCGTGCTGACGGTGATGGCCGGGCCGCACTGCTCCCTAATATGACCGGTACGATCTCCAATATCATACTGGATGCATTATTTGTCCTCGTTTTCCATTGGGATGTTTTTGGCGCAGCCTTTGCCACTGTACTTGGAAATCTGTTCTCCTGTGTACTTTTGATTTTTCTTATATTTCAAAAGAAAACACACCTCATTCCAAAGGCGAAACAATTTACCTTTGCGGCGGAAATCAGCGTTCCGGTTCTGACACTGGGGCTTCCTATGGCACTCTCCACCGTGATCGGAAGCATTTCCAACACGCTCCAAAACCGGATGCTTATTTCCTACGATGCAAACGTTCTGGCTGCTCAAAGTGTTGCCGGTAAGATCAGTATGATCATCACGATGATGATCCTCGGCTTTTGTATGGGAATGCAGCCAGCAATCTCCTATAATTTCGGAAGTAAAAATTATAAGCGAATGTATCAGGTGATGAAACAAACCGGACTTTTTACCATCGTGCTTGGTATTATTCTCACAGTCCTCACATTTTTCAATAAAGATGCGCTGATCACTGCTTTTATTGACGATCAGGATATCATCTCCATCGGACGGGTTTTCGTCATTGCAGCTGTCATCGTCGGACCGGTATACGGAATTTATCAGTTATCCCAGACCTTTATGCAGGCAACCGGGAAAGTCAGCTATGCCATCTTTGCCTCTACGTTAGATAAATTTCTCGTATATATACCTGTACTTTTCATCATGAATTACAAGTTCGGCGTATACGGAATAGCCTTTGCCCATGCGGTTACAATGATATTTACGCTGATCATCACGTTATCTCTGGCACTGAGATGGAGCAGGCATATTAAAACAACCGCCGGGCAAAATACTTGATAGTATATAAAATGCAACATATAAGAAACAGCGTATGTGAGTCCGCTTCATCTTTCCTCACATACGCTGCTTCTTATTCTATTTCTTTATCTGATTCAGTGCCGCATTCAATTGTTTTGCGGCATCACTTTCCAGATCGATCCCTACCTGTCCCAGAAGTCTTTTCAAAGGCTGTCTGGCAACGATTGCCTGCATCTCTTTTGAGACTTTTACTCCCTCTCCCATTCCGCCTGCCGTTTTTGCAGTCATCACAGCCATCATCTGATCCAGCAATGCTTTTCCTTTTGGATTCGCAGAGATCTCCCCCATGGTAGAATTCAGTGAAAAATACCCGTCTTCCTCGGCTATTTCTGTCTCATCAAACCAGTTCCGTACCTTATCCGCACTTACAAAATATTCCGGATTCGGCTCCGAGACTTTCACCACTTCCATTGTATCAGAAATCTCCGCATGTTCGACGCCGTCAATCACTGCCGATGTGAAGATTTTATGAGTTCCACTGATCGGGACGGAAAACTGAAACACATGATTGTCTGAAGCAACCGTACCAAATTCTTTATCGTCCACATATAATTTTACTTCCGGCACATTTGCGTACACCTTGATTTCCGTTGTCTCTTCAATCCTGTCATGATATCTTCGACCGCAAATGTGTACAAACGGATCCTCTGACCACCATGCTTTATAGATATAATAGGCATCTTTTTTCACTTTTCTGTCAAACGTGATCAGCCCTTTATGATTCTTGCCCGGATCACCAGCTTCGTCTCTTCCTGCCGCCGCAAACTCAAACATATTCCATACATAGGATCCCCAGATATACGGTCTTTTTGCCAGCATCTCCAACATATGTTCATGATATACGGCCTGATAGCTTTCCGTATAATCTCCTTTTTCCGGCTTGGGTGACTGCAGTTTGATCGTCGAATCTGCACCGTACTCTGTAAGCCCGATCACAACATCCGGATGCTCTTCATGGAACTTATCAAACCACGCGTCATTGTCTTCCATCTCGCCTACATACCATCCGTAATACAGATTGTATCCTCGGATATCCGGTAACGTCACAAGCGGAGAATCTGTTTCCAGCATAAACAGGTTTGCCATTGCCGACACTCTGGACGGATCCATTTCATGGATGAGATCATTTAAGATTCTATGGTTTTCCAGCAGATCTTCCGTAACTCCCTGCAGCGAAATTTCGTTTGAGATCGCCCAGCATATGATCGATGTATGATTATAATTCTGTGCGATCAGTTCTTTCATCTGCCGGATCGTATTCTCTCTTCCACTCGGCATATGTACTGTGATATACGGGATCTCCGCCCATACCACGATTCCTTTCTCGTCACAAAGATCATAAAAATACTGATCATGCTGGTAATGTGCCAGCCGGATCGAATTTGCTCCCATAGAAAGAATCAGTTCCATATCCTCTTCATGCATTTCTTTTGTCAACGCATTTCCAACACCAAGGCGATCCTGATGACGGGAAACGCCGTGGAGCGGATAAGATGCTTTAATGATTTTTATAAAATCGTGGTCTAGTTAAAAATTCAATTTTCCCCAGTAAATACGCTAAAAACTCGGCGTTCCGTACAGATCATACGGTGTCACCTGATAAACATAATAATTGAGCCAGTTCGTATACAAGCTGTTTGCGTGCGCTCTCCATGTAAGCACCGGTTTATTCTCCGGGTCGTCATCCGGGTAGTAATTCTCCGGGATCTGTGGGTTCAGCCCCCGTCCCATGTCACGCTTATATTCCGCATCCAGCGTCATTCTGTCATATTCCGGATGTCCCATCACAAAAATCTGTCTGCCCTCCTTAGCCATGCATAAAAATACCCCTGCCTGAAGCGAATCTGCCAGAATTGTAATGCGGTCGTCTTCCTCTAAAAGCTGCTGAGGTACTTCGGTATGTCTGGAGTGCGGCGCCATAAATACGTCGTCAAATCCCCGGACAAGCGGGATCTTACGGTTTCTTACCCGGTGACGGTATACACCGGATAACTTTTTTGAAAGCATGGTCTTGTTGATGCCGTAATGATAGTAGATTCCCGCCTGAGCGCCCCAGCAAAGATGCAGCGTCGACGTGACATTTGTCTTCGTCCATTCCATAATCTCCGTCAGTTCATCCCAATAATCCACCTCTTCAAACGCCATCTGCTCCACCGGCGCTCCGGTAATGATAAATCCGTCAAACTTACGGTTTTTGATCTCTTCAAACGGTTCGTAAAATTTATAAATATGACTGGTGGATGTGTTCTTTGACACATGACTGGTCATTCGCACAAATGTGACGTCCACCTGCAGCGGCGTGTTAGAAAGGGAACGTAAAATCTGCAGTTCCGTATCCTCTTTCAGCGGCATCAGATTCAAAAGCCCGATGCTGATCGGACGGATCTCCTGATGCGCCGCCCGGTATTCGTCCATCACAAATATATTTTCCTGTTCCAGTATCTCTTTTACCGGCAGATCATTTTGTACTCGAATCGGCATATCTATTCCTCCTTACTCTCTTCTTTGTTTTCCGTATCTTTTCGTTTTACTTCCTCTGTTTTCTGCTCCGCCGCCTGCCGACACATTTCATTTTCCGTAGAATGCACATAATTTCCACTTGCATCCACATAACTCATCCTGTCATAGCAGGCCGTTTCCGTCGGCAAATGCCGCTTTTCCAACTGATGGTTCACGATCATATTCACAATATAATAAAGCACGGCAAATGTCGGAACTCCAAGGATCATTCCGACAACACCGAACAAGCCGCCTCCCAGCAGGATGGAGAACAATACCCAAAATGCTGAAAGTCCCGTGCTGTCTCCCAGGATCGTCGGACCGATGACATTCCCATCAAGCTGCTGTAAGATCAAAATGAAAATAATAAAATAAATTCCCATCTTCGGATCCGACAACATGATCAGGATCGCACTTGGGATCGCACCGATATATGGTCCGAAAAACGGGATCACATTGGTCACGCCCACGATCACGCTGACAAGCAGGGTATACGGCATATGCAGCACCGACAATCCCAGAAAACAGAGTACGCCGATAATCGCCGAATCTATGATCTTTCCGATGATAAATCCTCCAAAGATCGAATTGCTCTTGATCGTCAGATGCAGGATCATATTAGCCTGCACCGGTTTGAACATTGCATAAATGATCTTTTTCGACTGCATGGAGAATTTCTCTTTACTGAACAATACATAAATTGAGACAATGATACCGATCAGCATGTTCAAAAGCTCGTTGATCACATTGATCACGCCCTCGGTCAGATTTGACATAAAAACATTGACCTGATTCAGCAAATCTGTCCGCATCCAATTTCCCAAAAACGTCGTCGCCTCTTTCAGTGCCTGTGTAATGATCTGTCCTAAAGCAGAATCTTCCGACATCAGCGCCGTCATATGTATCAAAGCCTCATTGATCTGGCTTGGTACTGTCAGGATCATATCTCTGATGCTGCGGTATAACTCCGGAATCAGCATGTTAAACAATGCGCCGATGATCGCAAACATAAACACGATTGCAAGAAAGATTCCGACACTTCTGCTGATCTTTGCCGCTTTTTTCATCTTCGGAAACTTCTTGTTTAAGAAAAGTTCCAGATGTTCATCCACAAACTTGACGATTGGATTCAGGAGATATGCGATTCCAAGTCCGTAGATCACCGGCTTCAAAATATGTACGACCAACCGCACGACTCTGGAAATATCATCCATACGCAGCATTGCGAAGAAAAATAAAATGCAGGTCACAATGACAATAAATGCCGTCATCCCTTTATTAAACTGCTGCCGAAGTTTGGACGGTCCTTTTTTCCCAAAACTGGGGAGGTTGATATAATATTCATGTTCTTTTGTCTGCGGCTTCCCGTCATTTTCCCGCTTCCGCGCCTTTGTTCCGCCCTCTTGGGTCTGTCCGTCTTTCTCTGGGTTCATCACTTTTCTGCCTTTCTTTTTATCCGATGCACAGTTCGATCCAATATGTATTTTTCTCATCGCATTGTGCATAAATTTGCATAATAAAGATATTATACAACTTCATTTAAGGATGCGTCAACCAGTGCGTGACCGATTCGCAGAAACATTCGTAAAAACATTCACGGAAAAACTCCGCCTATCGCATCAACGCTTTCTGAAATCGCGTTATAAAATAGGCGGAGTTTCCGATACATTCCTGATCTTCTTTTAAACTTTACGCTTCTCGTTTCGACTTATCTCTTTTGCCTTTCCTGCATGCTTTATCCGTTCTGCTTTATCCGTTCTGCTTTATCCGTTCTGCTTTATCCGTTTTGCTTTATCTACAGGAAAATGTTGCACATTCTGTTCCGTCACATTCACAGGCATTGCTTCCCTCTACACTGATCTTTCCGGCGTGGCAGTCGCAGTTTTCATTATATTTGCACTCCACCGCCTTACAGTCAATCTTACTTGTGTCGGATGCTTTTCCGGTCACATCGCTGTAAGCATTTTGATATGCCCCGTCTTTTCGCTCCTGAAAGCTGTCGCAGCACGTCTCTCTTGGATGTTTTGCATCGCTTCCTCCTACTTGGATCGCATCCAAGTCACATAAAAACTGTTTGTTGTGTACACATGTCTGTACAGTACATTTTAATTCCGGCATGATCGTACCTCCTTTTTCTATTCGGACGAAAATACGCAGTCCGTCTTTCCGGTTCGTCTTTCCGTTCCGCCGCCAAAAATCAATAACGCCAGCGCACAAAAACACTGTCTTTGTACACTGACGTTATGGTTTCCGATTTCCGGAATATTTATACGCTACAGAAGCAACTTTGTTTATTTCTCATCGCTGTGTTTTACTTCTCTTGCAACTTTCTGTGCGATTTCTTCTTTCAGAGCTGCGATAAATTCCGCTGTGCTCTTCTGTCCCTCATCGCCCTCAAAACGGCTTCTGACAGAAACAAGTCCGCTCTCCTCTTCTTTCGCACCTACCACGAGCATATACGGAACTTTCTGCATCTGTGCCTCACGGATCTTATATCCGATCTTCTCTGCGCGTGAATCCAGTTCCGCACGGATTCCGGAATCTTTGAGCTGCGCAAGTACATTTTCCGCATAATCCATATATTTGTCGGAGATCGGCAGCACTTTCACCTGTACCGGAGCAAGCCAAGTCGGGAATGCACCTGCAAAATGTTCGATCAGGATTCCGATAAATCTCTCGATCGATCCGAACGCCACGCGGTGGATCATGATCGGACGATGTTTTTCTCCATCAGCTCCGGTATATTCCAGTTCAAATCGAAGCGGAAGCTGGAAGTCTAACTGGATCGTTCCGCACTGCCATGTTCTTCCGATGGAATCTTCCAGATGGAAATCGATCTTCGGTCCGTAGAACGCGCCGTCTCCCTCATTTACCACATACGGAAGTCCCAGATCATCCAATGCTCCGCGGAGCGCATCTGTCGCCATTTCCCAATCTTCATCGCTTCCCATGCTGTCCTCCGGACGTGTGGAAAGTTCTACATGATACTTAAATCCGAACAGGCTGTATACTTCGTCGATCAATTTTGCAACGCCTTTGATCTCCTCGCGGATCTGCTCCGGCATCATAAAGATATGTGCGTCGTCCTGTGTAAAGCAGCGGACACGCATCAGGCCATGAAGCTGACCGGATTTCTCATGGCGGTGAACCAATCCCAGCTCGCCCATACGAAGCGGCAGATCACGGTAAGAACGTGGTTCGGACTGGTATACAAGGATACCGCCCGGGCAGTTCATCGGTTTGATCGCGAAATCTTCTTCATCGATCACTGTTGTGTACATATTTTCTTTATAATGATCCCAGTGTCCGGATGTCTCCCAGAGATGTCTGCTCAGCATGATCGGAGTCGCGATCTCCACATATCCCGCTTTGTTATGGATCTCTCTCCAATAATCGAGAAGTGTATTTTTCAATACCATACCTTTCGGGAGGAAGAACGGGAATCCCGGTCCCTCGTCCCGTATCATAAACAGACCAAGCTCTTTTCCGAGTCTTCTGTGGTCACGCTTCTTTGCCTCTTCCAGCATTGTGAGGTATTCATCCAATTCTGCTTTTTTCGGAAATGCGGTTCCATAAATACGCTGCAGCATTTTGTTCTTCTCGCTTCCGCGCCAATATGCGCCTGCAAGACTTGTCAGTTTAAATGCTTTTACCGGTTTTGTTGTCATCAGATGCGGTCCTGCACAGAGATCGGTAAATTCTCCCTGCGAATAGAAGCTGATCACTGCATCTTCCGGCAGATCCTCGATCAACTCTACCTTATATGGTTCTTCTTTTTCCTGAAAATATGCGATCGCTTCCGCACGCGGTTTTGTAAACTGCTCGATCGGAAGCGCCTCTTTTACGATTTTTTTCATTTCTGCTTCGATCTTTTCCAGATCCTCCTGTGTCAGAGGAGTCTCACGGTCAATATCATAATAAAATCCATCTGCTACGGATGGCCCGATCGCAAGTTTTGCGTCCGGATACAGACGCTTGATCGCCTGCGCCATAATATGTGATGCAGTATGGCGGAATGCTCCCTTTCCTTTTTCATCCTGGAATGTCAGAATGCTCAGTTCACAGTCTTCCTCCACAACGGTTCTTAAATCTACAACTTCACCGTTGACTTCTCCGGCTGTCGCCATTCTTGCCAGACCCTCGCTGATATCCGCTGCGATGTCAATGACACGCATACTTTCTGCATATTCTTTACTTGATCCATCTTTTAATGTAATCTTCATCTGCTTTCTCTTCCTTTCTTCTTTTTCGTTGAAGGATCGCACCCTATACAAAAAAATCCCTTTCTATATCTTCATACAGAAAGGGACGAGTATCTCGCGGTTCCACCCTAACTTGCTCTGCACTCCTTTTTCGGATATACAAAGCCGCTCATTTATGATGATAACGGAATCACCGGGCTGGTTTACAGCCACTCCGAGGTGGTCTTCAAATGTTTCCCCGGCAGGAAGCTTTCAGCTGATGATTCCCTCTCTGTCGCCGCTTTCACACTCTACTCTTCTCTTCAACGTGTTCTCAATCTTGTTTCATTATAACATTGACTTTACTTTTGTCAAGAGAACTGCTGCAAATTCTCTCACCAGATAATTCAGCTTCAAGACCGGATCGGATATCGCTGCGATCCCGTTCAGATCCCTATATCCAATCTGCCGTCCGATCAGCAGTGCGCGGTACAGATGAAAATCATTCGTCACAACCGCAGTCTTCTGCTCCAGACTCCCGATCAGTCCGGCGCTGAATTTCAAATTCTCCCATGTTGTCTCTGACTGCTCTTCTTTTAGGATCCGCTCTTCGGCAATACCCAGACTTTTCAGATATTCCGCCATCGCAAATGCCTCCGTCACAGCCTCATCTTTTCCCTGACCTCCCGACACGATCGCGATCGCTTCCGGATGTTCTGTCAAATACTCGTATGCACGGTCAAGTCTTTGCTTCAAGGATTTCGTGATCTGACTGCCGCGCACCTGCGCTCCCAATATGATCACATAAGCCGCTTCCCCCGAAAAGTCACATGCTTTCTTTGCAGTGTATAAGATCAGAGATTCTATCCATGCGAAAAGCCCCCATCCGGCAAGCGTCAATACGCCGATCCCAATATGCACACTCTCCGGAAACTTCGGATATGCAAAAAACAAACTGAGATGAACGCCGCCGGACAAAAGCCAGAATCCGGCAAATGTGGAGTTCCATCTGCCCGTATGATTCCGGATCAGGAAATAATAGCCGACACTGCCGATCCCGACAACCAGAAAATAAATCCACATATAAACGACCTGTTATGCGTTACGTCCACAGCATTTTTTATATTTCTTGCCGCTTCCGCACGGACACGGATCGTTTCTTCCGATCTTCTTGTCTTTGCGGATCGTACCGGACTGTTTCTGCTCGCGGTAAAGACGCTTTTTCGTGTTCTCGTCAAAAATCTCATCCCACTGCGGAAGTTCATACAGCCAGTCTGCTTTTGCATCCACCATGTTTTTGTAAAGACGCTCTTTATCAAATGCCAGACTTACCACGGTATCTTCTGTCATCGTCTCGATCGGATTAGCAATTTTCAGACTGTCATTGATGCCGTCCAAAAATCCTACCATCGTCAATACGTCCTGATTATATTTTTCAGCAAGCTCTTTTACCGTACCTTTCACTTCGGTATCCGGGTCTTTTAAAAGCTCCTCATAAATTCCTTTTTCAATCGTGAAATACTTGCTCCAGAATGTCTCCAGTTGATTTTTTGTCAACTCTCTGTCATATGCGGTGTCTCTCCACTGATCCAATAAACTTTTATCACTCATTGTATCCAACTCCTTTATCTTTATCAAAATTCAAGTCTCACTTGCTTGTTCATTATATACTATCTGCCGTTTGTATACAAGTAAAAAGAAAGACCTTACGACACATTTCTGATACTTTTCTGATACATTTTCCCTCTTTGCGCCGATTTTCATTGAATTTTTGATCCGCATTATGTATAATGCTTGACAAATGACCAAAGAAAGGAACATGACTATGAAAAAGACAAAACGTATCCTTGCACTCGTGCTTGTCGTACTGCTCGTTTTACTCTATCTGAGCACGCTGGTTTTTGCACTGCTGGATGCCCCTGTATTTACTTCTTTGTTGAAAGCTTCCGTCGCAGCAACGATTTTGCTCCCGGTCCTTTTATATGGATTTCTCCTCTTCCACCGTCTATCCCAAAAAGGACAGGATGAAAATGAGCCGGAGGATCCATCCAAAAAAGCTTGATCTGCACACGCCGCTACATATACATCAACCGCGCCAGTTCGATGATCGTATCTTCTGTCATCTCCTCCGGACGCAGTTTTTTTGTCCGTTTTTGCTGTGCTGTCAACGCTTGTCTTTTTTCCAGATATTCTTCCATCGAAAGCACTTCCGTTCCACTCTCTTTTCTGTTCTGATTCATGCAAAAGCACCTCCCTCACCCAAATTTCAGCCTTATTATTCTATTCAGCCCCCTGCCAGAATATGCCTGTTTTATTTTCACTTTTTTATCTTACCCAAAGCGCTGGCAACAAAAAAGCCAGAAACAAGATCCTGAAATCTCATTCCTGACTTTCTTCATTTGATCGCTTTATTTCTGACGGTAAATAATATCGTCGCGTCCCGGTCCGTTACTGATCATTGTGATCGGATATCCGATCTGTTCTTCCACAAATTCAATATATTTCCGGCAGTTCTCCGGCAGTTCTTCATATGTCTTGATTCCGCGGATATCACAATTCCATCCCGGAAGCACTTTCAGAACAGGTTTTGCTTTTTCAAGCAAATGTGTTACCGGGAATTCTGTTGTCACTTCGCCATCGATCTCATAACCTACACATACCGGAATCTCTTCCAGATATCCAAGTACGTCCAGTACCGTAAATGCAACGTCTGTTGTTCCCTGCATACGGCAGCCGTATTTGGATGCTACACAGTCAAACCATCCCATTCTTCTCGGGCGTCCGGTTGTCGCACCGTACTCGCCACCGTCTCCGCCGCGTCTTCTCAGCTCGTCTGCTTCTTCCCCAAAAATCTCGCTGACAAATGCTCCGGCTCCTACTGCACTGGAGTATGCTTTGCACACAGTGATGATCTGTTTGATCTCATACGGCGGGATTCCCGCTCCGATCGCTCCGTATGCCGCCAAAGTAGAAGAAGACGTTACCATCGGATAAATTCCGTGATCCGGGTCCTTCAGAGATCCGAGCTGTCCTTCTAAGAGGATATTCTTTCCTTCTTTGATCGCATTGTGGAGGAACAGAGACACATCGCATACGAATGGTGCAACCATCTCTTTATATTCCTGCAGCTCTTTATATAAATCATCCGGATTCAGAAGTGGTTTGTGGTACAGATGTTCCAAAATGACATTTTTCTGTTCTGCCACACGGACAACCTTTTCTTTCAAAAGATCATCGTCGAACAGTTCGCTGACCTGAAATCCGATCTTCGCATATTTATCGGAATAGAACGGTGCGATTCCGGACTTGGTAGAACCGAATGACTTTCCGCCCAATCTCTCCTCCTCGTATGCATCGAATAATTTGTGATAAGACATCACGATCTGCGCACGGTCAGACACGAGAATCTTCGGTGTCGGAACTCCTTTCTCCACAACAGACTGTACCTCTGCAAACAGGCGCGGAATGTCGAGTGCAACACCATTTCCAATGATACTTGTCGTGTGATCATAAAACACACCGGACGGAAGTGTGTGCAGTGCAAACTTTCCATAATCATTCACGATCGTATGTCCCGCATTCGCTCCGCCCTGGAAACGGACGATAATATCTGCCTCTTTTCCAAGCATATCGGTAATCTTACCCTTACCCTCGTCGCCCCAGTTCGCTCCAACTACTGCTTTTACCATTTCAAATCCTCCTGCGTATTTCCGCTTTTTAATCCTTATTAGCAGTTCTAATAATCTTTGAAACCGCATTTAGCATTATACTATATTTTCCCTGCTATGTACAACCATTTTCCATATTTTTTCACGGATTTTCCAATTTTCCAATTTTCTCTCCGATTTCCGCTGCTTTTTTTACCGCACTCACATCAGCGGCGCGATCAGTCGAAGAACTCTTCCACATATTTTCATAACGATCCCGGTCTTTTTGATATCGCTCATGGAAATGCGATGGCATTTTTTCAGCGTATTCTGAAAATCACGTTCTACATCACGCACAGCCGGATTATTGTACATAAATACACCGCATTCAAAGTGCAGATACAGACTCCGGTAATCCAGATTGATCGTTCCGACAACCGCCGTATCATCGTCTGACACAAACGATTTTGCATGCACAAATCCGGGCGTGAACTCAAAAATCTGCACGCCTGCACGAAGCAGATCCTTGTAAAATGTCTTTGCCACTGCAAATGCATACCATTTATCCGGGATATGCGGCATGATGATCTTTACATCGATCCCGCTTTTCGCCGCGCGGGTCAGAGTATCTACCATCTCACTGTCCAGAATCAGATACGGAGTCATGATATGTACATATTTTTTCGCATGATTTAAAATATGAAAATACACTTCTTTTCCAACGTCCTCATGATCATACGGACTGTCCCCGTATGGGATCACGAATCCAAGTTCCCGATGCAGTGTATCTGATTTCGGCGTCTGGTAATTCTCATAATTTTCCGACTTATATTCCGTCACATTCCACATCTGCAAAAATAACATCGTCAGACTCTGAACAGCCTCTCCCTCCAGCATCACTGCCGTATCTTTCCAGTATCCGAACCGTTCTTTCCGGTTGATATATTCGTCTGCCAGATTGATGCCGCCTGTAAATCCGACCTTTCCGTCTACGACACAGATTTTCCTGTGATCCCGATTGTTCTGCGTTGTGGAAAGGATCGGGCGGATCGGGCTGAACATCTTGCATTTGATCCCAAATTTACGGATCTGCTCCGGATAATTATACGGAAGATTGGAAATACTGCACATGCCGTCGTACATAAACCGGACTTCCACTCCCGCTTTCGCCTTTTCTTTCAGTATATCCAGGATCGTATCCCACATGTATCCCTCAGATACAATAAAGTATTCCAGAAAAATATATTTTTCCGCACGCTTCAGCTGGTGGATCATCTCCGCAAATTTTTCCTGTCCGATACTGAAATATGTTACTTTTGTATTCCTGTATGTCGGAAACTGCAGTTGATGATTCATATAATAAGCCAGAGTGGCATTTGCCGGTTTGCTCACGCGGAGGTCTTCCACCACTTCCGCTTTCTGCGTCAAATACGGTGAAGTATCCAGCTTTGTTTTTACAAGCCGCTCCCCCACATATTTTGTTCCGATCTCCAGTTTTACATATACATAGAACAGGCAGCCGAATACAGGCAGGATCAAGATCAACAGGATCCAGGTCCGGCTGTATTCCGGTGTCCCCTGTTCGTTCGTAATATAAATGATCACAAATACCTGCACCGCCATTGTGATCCAATAGACATAAGTCAGGTAGTCGTTTAAAATTGTATACATTAATACAAGTGCGCCGATCTGCAGCAGGATCAACATAACGATCAGCGCTGTTCTGCTGAACACAATACTTAAAATTCCTTTTTTTGCTTTTTTTGCCGCTTTATGTTCCATGACGATCTCTATCCTCCAATCATATACACGCTACACAGTGTAACACACTTCCATTTTTTCGACAATAGCTCATCCAAAACGAGCAACCTCACAGGAAGTCTTTTGACAACTTTTGCCGGAATCTTCTTCCGAAAAAACATTGTATTTCTTTGAAAAAAATATTATAATAGTAGATAATTTCAATTTGCAAAAAAGAAGGGAGAACCTCATTATGAAAAAATTTTTAAAATGGCTTGCAGCGATTCTCGCCGTTGGCAGTGTTGTTGGAATTGTGATCGCTTATCTGTGCAAAGAAAGCAAAGACGAAGACGAGGATTTCCGTTTTGACTGTGATGACGATGATTTTGACCTCGACTCCGATTTGCAGCCGGTTTCCGAACGAGGTTATGTATCTCTGAAGAAAAGCGGCGCTGAAACCGAACCTGTTGCCGCAGAAGCAGTAGACAAAGATTCTGCTGCTGAAAAGTCTGCCGAAGAAGCACTTGCAGGCGATCCGAAAGAACCGGAAGAAGACGCTTCCGTTCAGCCGAAAGCAGAAATCTCAGACAAATGATCATTTCACTTATACAAAAATCGGGTGGATTCCTAAATCAAAAGGATTCCACCCGGTTTTTATCTTTAAAAAATCTGCTGACAAAACAAATTTCTCACACTGTCAAAAAACAACTTTACTTCCATGCAGTTTTTAAGAGAGCCGCTGCCTCCCGGATTGCCTCCTCACTCATGTTCGCGTAACCAAGCAGGATGGTAGCCTGTCCCTCTTCGTTTTTATCCGGTTTTATACAGTACTGCGACAATCCGTAAACACGGATTCCGCTTTCTTTTGCTTTCCGGATCAGTTCTTCCTCTTTCCTGCCATCCTCAAACCGGAGCAGCAGATGCACTCCCGCGTGCTCCCCGGAAATCCGGAATGAATCCCCCATTTTTTTCAAGCATGCAAGCAAAACATCATGTCGGTTCTTATATAAAGCGCGCATTTTATTCAAATGCCGTTCGTAATATCCGTCTTCAATAAATTTCTGTAAAATCAGCTGGTCAACTCTCGATACTGTGGAACTTAAAAATCCGCAATTCTCATGGTATCTTTGAAGCAGCGGCTTCGGAAGCACGAGGTAACTCATGCGGATCGCCGGCGCGATCGACTTGGAAAACGTCCCGATATAGATCACACATTCCTGATTATCATAGCCCTGCAGCGCCGGAACCGGTTTTCCTTTATAACGAAATTCACTGTCGTAATCATCTTCAATGATATAACGTGGTCTTCCCTCCAAGCCATCGTTCTCTGCCCATCGCAGAAGTTCCATGCGCCGTTTGATCGGCATCACGATCCCCAGCGGGTACTGATGGGACGGCATGACAAACGCAATATCCGCTCCGGACGCTTCCAATTGTCCGACGTTCATACCTTTCGCATCCATATCTACTGTACAAACATCATAAGAAAGCTGTTCAAAAAGACGGTAGGCCTGCACATAAGTCGGATTTTCCAACGCAACTTTATGCTCGCGCCCGATCACCATCGTCAACAGCATCAGCAGATAATCATTTCCAGCTCCGACAATGATCTGTTCCGGCGTACAATTGACGCCTCGCGCCTGATGCAGATAATTACAGATTGCACTGCGCAGTCCCTGTTCTCCCTGCGGATCCCCGAGGCGGAACAGTTCCGCCCGGTCGTCCTGCAGACATTCCTTTGACAATTTTCTCCATGTATTATACGGAAAACTATTCAGATCCACACCGCTCGGTGTGAAATCATATCTGTATTCCTTCTGCGGATCTTTGCTTTTTTGTTCTGCCTGCCGCACCGGAGACCGGAGCTGGTATAAGCCCTCTATCTCCGCCACAAAATATCCTCTGCACGGCTCAGCTTCCAGATATCCCTCGGAAAGGAGCTGCTCATAAGCCAGTTCCACCGTACTTCTGCTGATTTCCAGATGTTTGCTCAGCGCACGGGTAGACGGCAGTTTTTCTCCGCTTCCAATCCGTCCGTCCCGGATATCCCGGCGGATATAGCGGTAAATCTGCTCGTAAAGCGGTATTTTCGATTTTGTATCCAGACTGATCGTCAACTCATTCATCGCAATTTATTTCGGAAGACGGAATGAACTCTTCAGTGATACGATCCTGTTAAATACAAGCGCGTCCGGTGCGGAATCTTTTGCATCGATACAGAAATATCCGGTTCTCACAAACTGGAAACTGTCGTATGCTTTCGCATCGGCAAAACTCGGCTCCACATAACACTCTTTCAGCACCGTCAGAGAATTCGGGTTCAGATTCAGAGATCCGTCTTCTTTATTGTATACGCCCTTTTCTTCATCTACCAGATTCTCATAGAGACGCACTTCCGCTTTCTGTGCGTACGGAGCCGCAACCCAGTGGATCGTTCCTTTTACTTTTCTTCCGGTAAATCCGCTTCCGCTCTTTGTCTCCGGATCATACGTACAATGTACTTCCACTACATTTCCGCTCTCATCTTTTACAAAGCTCTCGCATTTTACAAAATATGCGGACATCAGACGCACTTCATTGCCCGGGAACAGACGGAAATATTTCTTCGGCGGTTCCTCCATAAAGTCGTCTCTTTCAATATAAAGTTCTCTGCAGAACGGAACTTTCCGTGTGCCGAGCGCTTCATTTTCCAGGTTGTTCGGCACGTCGAGATATTCCATCTCTCCCTCCGGATAATTGTCGATCACCAGTTTGATCGGATCCAGCACTGCCATCATACGGGATTTCTTCATCTTCAGATCTTCCCGGATGCAGTATTCAAGCATCGCATAATCCACCGAACTCTGGGCTTTCGACACGCCGCACATGTCGATGAACATCTTGATCGATTCCGGTGTGAACCCTCTTCTTCTGAGCGCCGCGATGGAAACAAGACGCGGATCATCCCAGCCGTCCACGATCCCATCTTCCACAAGCTTCTTGATATAACGCTTTCCGGTCACAACATTGGTCAGATACAATTTCGCAAACTCGATCTGTCTCGGCGGATTTGCAAACTCACATTCCCGCACGACCCAATCGTAGAGTGGTCTGTGATCCTCAAATTCCAATGTACAGATCGAATGGGTGATTCCCTCGATCGCATCTTCGATCGGATGTGCGAAATCATACATCGGATAGATACACCATTTATCTCCGGTGTTGTGGTGTGTCATGCGGGCCACACGGTAGATCACCGGATCGCGCATATTGATGTTCGGAGAGTTCATATCGATCTTCGCACGGAGTACTTTTTCTCCATCCTGATATTTGCCCTCGCGCATCTCCTCGAATAATTGCAGATTTTCTTCTACGCTCCGATTACGGTACGGGCTTTCTTTTCCGACTTCCGTCAATGTCCCGCGGTATGCCCGGATTTCCTCTGCCGTCAGATCACAGACATACGCCTTTCCTTTTTTGATCAGCTTCACCGCGCATTCGTACATCTGATCAAAATAATCGGATGCAAAATACAGATGATCTTTCCAGTCTGCCCCAAGCCACTGAATATCTTCCTTGATCGAATCTACAAACTCCATCTTTTCTTTTGTCGGGTTTGTATCGTCGAAACGCATATGGAATGTTCCGTTATATTTCTGCGCCAGCCCGTAATTCAAAAGAATGGACTTTGCATGTCCGATATGCAGATATCCGTTCGGCTCCGGCGGGAATCTTGTGCAGACATGATCGTATACGCCCTCTGCAAGGTCTTTGTCTATTTCCTGTTCAATAAAATTCTTTGAAACGATTTCGTTTTCCATGGTTTCCTCCTCAAATCGCAAGATTTCTGCCAATAATCTTATCATAAATTGTATACAACGGCAAGCACAATATGCTACAATGTCTTTGTCACTGCGCATGGCGAAAGTGTTTCTGTATGACACATGTGCGGAAAAGTTATTTAAAGGAGTTATATAAGATTATGAAAAGAGAAAAATTTGGAAGCAGACTCGGGTTCATCCTCGTATCTGCCGGCTGCGCCATCGGTCTTGGAAATGTGTGGAAATTCCCTTACATGACCGGCATGTACGGCGGCGCGGCGTTTATTCTGATCTACCTGTTGTTTCTGGCGATTTTAGGACTGCCGATCATCGTCTGTGAATTCAGTGTCGGACGTGCCAGCCAGAAAAGTATTGCCACCTCGTATAATGCTCTGGAGCCGACCGGTTCCAGATGGCACAATATCCGTTGGCTTGCCATCGCCGGAAATTATATCCTGGTCATGTTCTATTCCATGGTTGGCGGCTGGATGCTCTACTATTGCTTCCGTATGGCAAAGGGTGAATTTGTACAGGCGACCGCCGCACAGATCACCGAAAAATACAACGATATGCTTTTGAATCCGTGGATCCTTGTATTCTGGACGGTACTGGTCATCCTGATCTCATTCGGCATCTGCAGCATCGGACTGCAAAAAGGTGTCGAAAAAGTCATGAAAGTTGTCATGCTCTGCCTCCTCGGGATCATGGTCGTGCTTGCCATCCGTTCCGTCACACTGAGCGGCTCCGCTGAAGGACTTCGTTTCTATCTGATCCCGGACTTTGAGCGGATGGTCGATAACGGGATCGGAAACGTCATTTTCGGAGCTATGAGCCAGGCATTCTTCACCTTAAGTATCGGTATGGGCGGAATGGCGATCTTCGGAAGCTATCTGGACAGATCCCGTTCCCTTACCGGAGAATCTTTGAGCATCGTCCTTTTGGATACCTTTGTGGCACTGATGGCCGGACTGATCGTCATCCCGGCATGTTTCGCCTTTGGCGTAGAACCTGCTGCCGGTCCGGGACTTGTATTTATCACGCTGCCGAATATTTTCACACAGATGGCCGGCGGACGGATCTGGGGATCCTTATTCTTCCTATTCCTGTTCTTCGCCGCCCTCTCCACGATCGTCGGCGTATTTGAAAATATTGTTTCTTTCGGCATGGATCTGTTCCATTTCAGCCGAAAAAAATCGGTTGCGATCAACATTGTTTTGATCACGGTACTTAGTCTTCCGTGTATCCTCGGCTTCAGTGTGCTCTCGGATTTCCAGCCGCTTGGCGCCGGAACAAACATTATGGATCTGGAAGATTTCCTCGTATCCAACAATATTCTTCCGCTTGGATCGGTCGTATATCTGATGTTCTGTACACACAAAAACGGATGGGGATGGAATCACTTTATCAAAGAGGCGAATTCCGGAAACGGTTTGAAATTCCCACAGATCATCCGTGGTTATATGACATACGTTCTGCCGTGGATCGTCGTGATCATTTATCTGAAAGGCTACTATGATATGTTCAGCAAACAGAGCACTCCGGTATTTGTCACTTGGATGATCATCGGCTTCCTGTTCCTGACATTGGTCTTAAGCGTCACACGCAGGAAAAAAACAGAAAATAAGTAAAACCGAAGTTCACTTTCAAGCACATAATAAAAATCCCTTTTCAAAAACCGGCAGGTTCTTTCTGCCGGTTTCCGAAAGGGATTTTTTATAATCTTGATTTCAAAACAGAAAGCGCCTGCACGATGATCGCCGCATGATCCACTGCGATCATCCCCGCTTCTTTTACCGAAAAAGATTCTTCTCGCACCAGCGTTCCTCTTCGCCGGTATTCTACCAAAGCGCTCGTGTCCAGCCCACGTTCCGGGTTCGTCACATGGAGGGTAAACTCGGTAACAAATTCCCCGTCTCCCCGCTTTGTTTCATTCGCATCTCCGTCCGTTTGTCCGCCGCCTGTCTGCACAGGTATTTCCTCCACTTCCAGATCGCACCACACAGCGTCCGCCGCATCATCGCCGGCGCGCACCTGCCGTTCCTCCCCCTGAAGCACTGCCATGTAGGCGGTTGTGATCACCCGCGTTCTCGGATCCCGATCATAATCTCCGTATGTACCGATTTGCTCCATCACAAGACCGTCTACACTGGTCTCCTCCAGAAGTTCCCGTCTCGCCGTATCGTCCAGATTTTCCCGCATCTCGATAAATCCGCCCGGAAGCGCCCAGAAACCGATACTCGGGTGATTGGAGCGCTTTACGAGCAGCACCCGCATTCCTTTCAGCTCTTTCGTCAGATGTTCCGGCGCCAAAAAGATCACCGCATCTGTCGTACAGCTCGGCGTCCGATATTTGTACGGATCGTAATGCTCCAAAAATTCTTCCAGACTCTCTCCCGCTGCATTCTTCTCATTTGTCCCGTAAAACGGACGTAAATTTTCCAAAAATGATGGCATGGTCGTTCTCCTTTCTTCTCCCATGCCATCATTATACGCGTCTTTTATTTTACTGTAAATAAATCTGTCTTTGTTTTCTCTCTGCTGCTTTTCTGCCGCCTATCTTTTGTTTTTACTTGAGCGCATCTCCGATCGCAACATATTCTGTATATGCATACTCGTCTCCGTTCCAGCCGGTATAACCGCTGAATCCCTCATAGAACCAGAGCACCATGTCATCGATCCGGTCTTCATCCACAACATAGATCAAAGTATAGTCTAATGTTTCCCCCGGAGCCATCGGTCGGTATAAACCTGCTTTCATTCTCTGGGTTCCCTCTGTATTCCAGATCGCGTCAAAATATTGTGCAAAATTTCCATTCTGATAACCGCCGTACTGAAGAGAATATCCCTCGTTAGCGCTTTGATAATCCACATTTGGGATCCGGTATGTTCCGTCCTCCTGCCGTGTCAGCTCAGTCAACGTCGGCGCAAGTGATACGCCGCCGGACGCATTCCATTCACTCTGCGTATCGCCCGCATTTCTTGCCTGCATCTTCACCACTACATACTTGGAATCTACTGTGCTCACCGTTTCTTCGCTTCCCGCATCCGAAGTATAACGTTCATGCGGTTTCAGACTTCCGTCTTCATTCATCCATGCAGAAATCTCATCATAGTTCACAAAATTTTCAGCCGGATACTCCTCCGTGGAGATCTGGTCTTTTACTTCCACCGACTGCACGGTATATCGGATATCGTCTTCATGGTCTTTGACCTGTTCATAGTATGGATTCTGCACTTCCTCTCCGACTGCATGCACGGCCTGTGACGGAATAGAGACGTCGCTGCCTGCCGCCTGATCTTCCAGCCTTTCCTGTTCTTTTTTGATCACCTCGATCTCTTCATCCGTCGTATACGGAACGGTTTCATCCAACACCCGGATCTCCATCCCCTCCGCTACTTTGACCAGTTCTTCCGCCGGCAGATCGCTCTCGCTCCACACCCGTACGCCATAACCATATTCTTCATTGAATAAATAAATATTTTTGATCGTTTTTTCGGAATCCACATAGAAATTGTCATCTACAAACACATCGGTTTTCATTCCGCTGATCTCAAGCTGATTCAAATGACTGTCTTTTTTGTATTTCAGCAATTCCTCATCATTTCCGAGACGGGACATCTCGTCCAGTTGTGCCGCATTATAAGTAATCACCGTGATCGTACCGCCCGTTGCCTCATTATGCCACTTTCCTCCATAAGGACCCTCTTCCGAGTACACATATCCATCCGGAATATACGTCGGCTCCGCCGTGATCTGATGTGCTTCCTGCTCTTTGTTCACCTGAATCTCATACTGCACCGTTTCATCTTTCTCCACCAGATTTGCCTGAAGAAATTTGTTTGCCGCCACAACAACAAAGGATGCTCCCAAACTCAGCGTTGCTGCTGCCAGAACGACTTTCCAGCCCCGCACTCTTCCCTGTCGTTTCTTCCGGCTTGTTTTCTCCTGTCCGCTCTCCTGCATATTCTCCTGATCTTGCTGCTGTGCATTCTGCCGGATCTGCCGGTATGCGTCCTGCATCTTTTCATCCACCCGTTTCGGGATCTTCGCTTCTCCGCGTAAGATCTGTTCCATCTCTTCCTTTGAATATTCCCGTTTCATCAATCTTACCTCCTCTCTGCCGCCGGCTCCAGCTGATACAAATGTGCAAACTGCCTGCGGCCTCTCGCCAATCTTGTTTTTACAGTGCTCTCATCCATATCCAGAATCTGTGCAATCTCCCGGATCTTAAATCCCTCCCCGTAATATAACATGAGGATCACCCGATATTTCTCATCCATTGTGTTCATCAACTCCTCAAATTCACATTGAAAAAGTTCTCTGCATGTGTCTCCCTGTTCCTGAAATATTTCCACCGGCGTTTCTTTTTTGCCTGTCCGGAGAATATCGTTGCAGTTATTGATCAATATCCGGATCAGCCATGTCGAAAAATAACGGTCGCTTTTCAACTGCCCCAACTTTTCATAACAGTCCAACACAGTTTCCTGCATTGCATCCGCAATGTCTTCTTCCCGATGCAGATAACTTCGGGCGACTTTATACATACTTTGCTTCTGACGTTCCATCAATTCTACAAACGCATCGGTGTCTCCCTGCCTTGCTTTTTTTATCAGATAGTTCAAAGAAATACCTCCTTTCTCATCCGCGGGTTCTCTGGATTTTCTTTTCACTTATTAGACGCACAGGATATGAAAAAAGTTTCATCCTGCTTTAAAAAATTTTATAGCGGCGGCAGAGGGCACGGGAAAATACACCTTGTCCACCGACGCTATTGTTTTCCAATGAAAAACGGGGGTTTTACCGCCCCCGTTTCATTCTCAAAATCTGTCTCCTCTACGGAAAATACGCTTCCACACGCCCCAGCAATTCCAAAAAATTCCGAAGCCGGATACTTTCCATGCTTCCTGCCTCCGTCACATCATCCCATTCATCATTTGCCGCCCACCAGTCGCGAAACAGAACGTTCATAAGCTGTATAAAATCTTGCTCCTGTTCTCCCGAAGTGATTACAAATATCTCAATATTATTCCGCATATTATCCAGAAGAAAATAGGCTCTCGGCATTCTGCCGATCTTTTGATCTCCGATAAACACCATCAGATCCGTCACCGCATCCCGCATCCGGATCAACTGTTCTTTTTGCCACTTTCTCATAACCACTCCTCCTCATCAGAGCCAGCAGTACCGCCCCACAATTACAGGCTAGGTCACGCACGGTATCTTTGCAAGCATTTAAAATGCAAAACGACAATTAGCAACAAAATGTAGCATCTTATTTGATTTTCCGCCGTCTTTATGCTACCCTTGTATACTGACAGTGCCGTATATCCATGTATACGGAGTATATCATACATCGAAACAAATTAGGAGGAACATTCAAATGAGATTTGTAATCCAACGGGTTGCCCATGCCGAAGTGGCTGTAAATGAAGAGACGATCGGAAAAATCGAAAAAGGATATCTTGTCCTGATCGGAATTGCCGAGACCGATACCCGGGAGATCGCGGATAAGCTGATCCGAAAAATGATCGGACTTCGGATTTTTGAAGATGAAAACGGAAAAACCAATCTTTCCTTATCTGATGTCGGCGGAAGCCTGCTTCTCGTCTCCCAGTTTACACTCTATGCAAACTGTAAGAAAGGAAACCGACCGAGTTTTATCGAAGCCGGATCACCGGAAAAAGCGGAGGAACTTTACGAATACATCATTACAAAATGTAAAGAAAGTGTGCCGGTCGTGGAACAGGGTTCTTTCGGAGCGGATATGAAAGTCAGCCTGCTCAACGACGGTCCGTTTACGATCCTTTTGGATTCCGAGACATTGTAATCTAAGCAAAGGTAGAACCGTTAAAAATCCGGCTCTACCTTTCCATTCTTTTCCCAACTTTTCTCTGAAATACTTCTTTCCATGACTGCATATATTTTTCCAAAAACTTTTCATAAACTCTGCATAGCAATAGCGGTCCTACTATCCCTGCCAGCACATAAAACCAGCGCATTGCGGCAACCGGTTCAAATCGATACCATCCGGCTGACGCATAAAATTGTCCATAATCAAACATACAGCTGACTACCGGAAGTTGCGAGATCAAAAAATTATATACTGCAAAAAAGCTCATATGATGAAACATGATCGTAAACGTATGGTTTGATACATAATGAAGCAGCCTATTGTCTCCTAATGCCGGGGTTAATATCTCGGTAATCGTAAGGCAGAAACATATCCCCGTTATAGAAGTAATCAGTGGAAGAATATAAATATCTGTTAAAAATCCCGACATAGATTCCAAATTATTAAACCAGATCTGATCCTGCGTGATCCATTGTAAAATTGCATTGATCGAAATTACTGTAATAAGTATTCCAATCTTAGGAAGTCTTTTATATACACTTTCTATTTTATTTTTATAGAAACTGCCCAATTCAAAAAACTGCAGAAAGAATCCCACTTTTAAAAGCAACATATTCGCATCTGTCACATATCCGTTTCTTGAAAAATATACGCAGACCGTCCCTAAAACAGCCAGACCTATAAACGCGATCACATGATCCCATTTTCGAATCACAACCCGCAGGGCAACATAAGAAACGGTGACAAAAAACAATGTAGGAATAAACCACGCGGGCGACGTTAACGGTGTTATATTTCCCGTTGTAAGGGATCGTCTGAAAAATCCGGACCATGATGTATCTTCATACCAATGTATAAAATCAAAAAAATGCTGTCCCAACATCAGAGCCAGCGCATATACTATATTGATCATATAATATGGAATAATCAGCCGTTTCGCCTTTTTCCATATAAATTTCCCCGGAGCCGCCACCACGCTGTCTTTAAAAAAATATCCGGAAATGAACATAAATAACGGCATAAAATATGAATTATATGGAAATAATACTCCTAACGGAACTAACGGACTCCATGCATGAGCATCTACCACAAAGCAAATAGCCACGGCAGATAGAATCGCAAATTGCTTATTTGATTTTTCTTTCGTCGCCATTCTTTTTCCGCCCCTCTTCGCAAAAGCCCCCTTGAAAATCTTACATCTTCAAGAGGGCTTTTTGTTTTCTTCAAAAGCTGATGACGGGAATTGAACCCGTGACCCCTTCCTTACCAAGGAAGTGCTCTACCTCTGAGCCACATCAGCCTGGCATTCTGCCTGTTATTTAATTATGTACGACGTACACAACGATATGAGTATACAATAAAATCCGCCGGATTGTCAATCCTTTTTTGCAAAAACTTTCTCTGCTTTTGCTTTCACCCGCTGAAGCGCATTGTCGATCGTCTTCGGACTTTTTCCGAGAAGTTCCGCGATCGTCTTATAATCGGTCCCGAGAAGATGCAGATATAATACATGATCTTCGAGAGGACTCAGCGACTCTTTCAACGTCTCGATAAATGCTTCTGTAAATTCTTTCCCAAAGTAAAGCACCTCCGGATTATTGTCGACATGCGGCTCGATCGTATCGATCAGCGGAACCTGCCGTTCCTCTCCGTCTTCCCCCTCCTCATACAGGGAAATATACGAATTCAACGGCATATGTTTTTTCCGGTGCGCCGACTCGATCGCCGTATACATCTGCCGGGAAACGCAGAGTTCCGCAAACGCCGCAAACCCTGCGCCCTGAGATGCGTCAAATGTACGGACCGCTTTCATCAACCCGATCATCCCCTCCTGGATCAGGTCTTCATTTTCTCCTCCGAGCAAAAACATCGCCCGCGCTTTTTTCCGCACCATCGGCTTGTACTTTGCGAGAAGATAATCCATGATCTCCGTATTTCCATTATGCAGTTCCCGGATCAGATGCTCGTCTGCCATTGTTTCATATTTCATCATTTATGACATCCTCTGCCTTACGATCTCATATGCCAGAACTCCAGCCGCAACCGATGCATTCAGCGAATCGATCTGCCCTTTCATCGGAATACTCGCAACAAAATCACATTTTTCTTTTACAAGGCGTCCGACGCCCTCTCCCTCATTTCCGATCACAAGACCGATCGGTCCGGTCAGATTCAAGCGGTACATGGATTCTCCGCCCATATCCGCACAGACAAACCAGAGTCCTTTTTCTTTCAGTTCCTCCATCGTCTTCGCCAGATTGGTCACTTTCGCCACCGGCGTATAATTGAGCGCCCCCGCCGAGGTTTTCGCCACGGTCGCTGTCAAACCGACTGCCCGGCGTTTCGGTATGATCACACCGTGCGCTCCGGCGAGATTCGCCGTCCGGATGATCGCTCCCAGATTATGCGGATCCTCAATATTATCCAACAGTACAAGAAACGGATCTTCCCCACGTTCTTTGGCCAATGCAAGCATATCTTCCACAGTCGCATAATCGTATGCAGCTGCATAGGCGATCACGCCCTGATGCCGTCCGGTCTGTGAAATCTGATTCAGCCGATCCTTTCCGACAAAATTCAAGATCGTATCATGTTTTTTCGCTTCTCTTACGATCGTACGGACCGGTCCGTCCTGACAGCCGTCCAACACAAACACTTTATCGATCGGCTTCCCGGAACGAAACGCTTCCAAAACCGCGTTTCTTCCCTCGATCACCAGCGTGTGCATCCGTTCATCCTGAACCGCACGCTCTTCATTTATTTCATTTTTCTGCACGTTCTTCCTGCTCCTTTTATTCACTCTTTTTATTTATTTTCATGATCTTCCAGACTGTCCAGTCCGATCTTCACAAGTTCCATCAGCCGGTCATACTCCCTCTTTAAATACAAGTACCCGATCAGCGCTTCAAACCCGGTCGCTCTGCGGTAATCTGTGATCGACTGGTTCTTCGCCGGAGATACCGATCTTGTATTACGTCCCCTGCGGTATACCGCGTGTTCTTCCTCTGTCAAATGCGGCTGCATCGCACGCATCATCGCAGACTGTGCAGACGCCTGCACATACTTGCTCGTCTCTTCGTGAAGTTTCTGCACCTGCTTATTTCCTTTGCTGATCACCATACTCTTTATGATCAGATCAAACACGCAATCTCCGATATAGGCAAGCACAAGCGGAGAATATACTTCCGCCTCCATATCCGGAAGTCCCAACGCCTCCCGGATATACTCATGAAAATCCGTTGTTACGCTCTTTTCCATTTCACACCTTCTCTTGTATCTTCCAAAATGATCCCTTTGGCAAGCAGTTCATCGCGGATTTCATCGGCACGGGCAAAATTGCGCTCTTTTCTCGCCGCCTGACGTTCTGCGATCAACGCTTCGATATCCGCATCCAGCAGATCTTCCTGACGTTTCGTAATGATTCCGAGCACATCCGATAATTTCACGATCAGATCCAGCACGCCCTGCAGATATGCTTTGGAACTTTCCGCACTTGCCGTTGTATTTGCATGTTTCACCAAGTCAAAGATCGCCGCAACCGCATCCGCCGTGTTGAAGTCGTCCTCCATTGCAGTTTCAAAGTTCTTCACAAATCCCTGTGCCTTTTTTATCTGTACCTGTTCTTCTTCCGTCAACGTATCCGCAGATGCTTTTTCAAGCAGGAAACGTAAATTATCTGTCGCCGTCACAATACGATCCAGACCATTCTTCGCCGCTTCCATCAGTTCCGCGCTGAAATTCAGCGGACTTCTGTAATGTGCGCTGAGCATAAAGAAACGGAGCACCTGAAGATCGTATTTTTCTCCGATCTCTCTTACTGTAAAGAAGTTGCCGAGCGATTTGGACATCTTCCGATTGTCAATATTCAAAAATCCGTTGTGCATCCAATATCTGGAAAACTCTTTGCCGTTCGCCGCCTCACTCTGTGCGATCTCATTTTCATGATGCGGGAAGATCAGATCCTCTCCTCCTGCATGGATATCGATCTGTTCGCCCAAATATTTTTTGGACATCTCGGAGCATTCGATATGCCATCCCGGACGTCCCTCGCCCCACGGAGATTCCCACGCCGGCTCGCCCTCTTTTTTCGGTTTCCAAAGCACAAAATCAAGTGGATCCTCTTTTTCATCCTCGCCGCTTACAAGAAGCGCGCGGTTTCCGGAACGAAGATCATCTAAGTTCTTATGGGACAGTTTCCCGTAATCTTTGAACTGTCTCGTACGAAAATATACCGTTCCGTTCTTTGCATACGCGTATCCCTTTTCGATCAATGTGCCGATCAGCTCGATCATTCCGCCGATCTCCTCTGTTGCCAGAGGATGTGTCGTCGCCGGAAGCACGTTCATATCCGCCATATCTTTTTTGCATTCTTCGATATAACGCTTGGAGATCTCTTCCGCCGTCACGCCCTCTTCATTTGCTTTTTTGATGATCTTATCGTCCACATCGGTAAAGTTGGATACATAGTTCACATCATATCCTTTGTATTCAAAATATCTTCTCACTGTGTCAAATACGATCATCGGACGCGCATTTCCGATATGGATATAGTTATATACGGTCGGTCCGCATACATACATACGGACTTTCCCCTCCTCCAACGGAATAAATTCTTCTTTCTGTCTGGACATTGTATTATATAATTTCATATCTTGTACTCCTTTCCATTTTCACCTTTCATTTTTACCCTGTATCTTCCTAATCCGCCTTATATTCCCGTTCTTTTGCAGAACATTTCGCCTCTTTACAGTGCATACATTTCAGACGGCTTTCCATCTCCAGAAGTTCTTCGTGCAGTTGGAAATTGGCGATCTGCAGTTCTTTGATATCATTCAGCATCGGATCCGGCAGATGGATCTGATCCATGTCCGCCTGCGGTACTTTTTTGTCGTCTCTTCGCACGATCCGTCCCGGAACGCCGACCACAGTACAGTTCGGCGGCACTTCTTCCAGCACAACGGCTCCGGCGCCGATCTTGGAATTTTCCCCGATCGTAAAAGAGCCGAGAATCTTGGCTCCGGCGCTGACCATCACATTATCTTTCAATGTCGGATGACGCTTTCCCTGTTCCTTTCCGGTTCCTCCCAGCGTGACTCCCTGATACAACGTAACATTATCGCCCAAGATCGCGGTCTCACCGATGATCACACCGCTTCCGTGATCGATAAAAAGCCCCTTGCCGATCGTCGCCCCCGGATGGATCTCGATCCCCGTCTTTCTCACACCTCTCTGGGAAATCCATCTCGCCAGAAAATAATGTTTTTTCATATACAGCTTATGCGCGATCCGATAGTGGAGAATCACCTTGAAACTGGGATACAGCAGCACTTCCATATTCGATTTGATCGCCGGATCCCGCTCCCGGACTACTTGAATCTCTTCTTTGATATAAGATATAATTCCCATGCTTCCTCCTAAAAAAGAAAACTCCGTCTCAGACTAAGAGACGAAGTTTATCCGCGGTTCCACTCTATTAAAAGAATTAAAACAATCCTTTCACTCACGGCGTGTAACGTCCGCCAAACGTACTTTGCTGGCAGCAGAACTTTTTGATCCTTTCCTGTTCCGGATCACTTTTATTCTGCTCTCACAAAGTCAGCTCCCGAATGCACTTCACAACCGCTCCGCTTAAGACCGCTCTCAGCCGGTGACCGTCTCTCTCTGGAAAGTTTCTGCCGCTGCTACTCTTTTCGTTCTCTGCTTTTTACCTATCTGCGTTCTATATTATGCAAAAAAACTTATTTTGTCAACCTGTTTTCCTTTTAGTATTCGTATTCGTGCCCCTTTATACAATCTCATTCAGATAAATTTTATCGAGCGGCTGTATCTTCTTCAATTCGCCCATCAGTCGTTCACTCAAAAATACATCTGGCTCTTCGGCGACTTCTTCTACACTTTTATATCCAAACAAAAGACTGGTCAGCGCCGCGATCGAAAGTACGCCCTCCGAATCTTCTGTCTCCCGGACGTAGATCTTCGTTTCGCAGTCACTCGATCGCTGCTTTTCAACCTCTTTCGCCACATCCGCCTCTTTCACCGTGTCTTCCTCCTCTTCGATTTCCCCGATCGGAGAGCTTTGCAGTTTCCACACACGGCTGTTCTGCGTCAAAATAGAATCCAGCACTGCAAAGGAGCAATCAATCTGTTCTCCTGCTTTTGTTTTCAATAACCGCAGCAGACTTTCCAGGTGCAGGATCCGGACCATGATCGTCGGTTTCTTCTTCTGAAATTCAACTGTCCCGATTTTTTCTTCTTCGGAAATCCCGGCATAGACAAGCGCTTCTTTTTGCCCGTGCTTTTCACAAATCTTACCCACTGCCGCCCAGAATTCCGTTTCATATTCTTTCAGATAAAGCGGTTCTCTGATCTCAAGACCATCCTCGTCGCCATACAAAAAACAGCCTACGATTTTTTCTGACCGCTTCAGTATCTCGATTCCGCCATTCTCGCTCTGCTGCTCAAACAGCATCGTCTGATAATACTGTTCATCCCGCACCGCATAGATCTGAAACCGTTCGGAAAAATACTCCATAAAGAATGCCGCCAGATCCGCTCCGTCGCCGATCCCTGCTTCGGATACAGGAAGAGACTTTTGTTCCTGCTTTTCCACAACCGTATATTTCCATACATTTTGATCGTATACGAACCGGAAATCATATGGCGTATAGATTGCTTCCGCTGCCGGCATCAAAAAAGTAAACGGCTGTTTTTCCTGATACATCGCCTGCATCGCTTTTCGCAGGAGCATCCCCATATATCCCCGTTTCCGGTAAGATTCCTCAGTCGCCACTGCGATGATATACCTGCCGTCAAACTGCCCCTCTCCTACCTGGATCAAAAAAGGATTCAAATGTAGCATCGAGCGGATTTCCTCATCTTCTTCCACCACATAAACACTATTTTCACGGGTTTTGAAAAAATAATAATAATCTAAAAATGCTTTACTGTCTTCCTGAAAAACTTTTTCCCAGAGCAAGCGGGTTTTCCCATGTTCCTGCTGTTTCAACAGCCGTACTTCCATCTGTTCGTCCTCTTTTCTTTGATCTTCTGCAATAACTGACCTGATACATTGAAATTTTCTATGCCTGACAGCCTGTACATCCGCCGCATCCCTGTCCCGGCGTCACATCATAGCTGCTGTAATTGGTCGCTTTTTCCAACAGGCAGATTGCCTGTGAGGAGATTCCCTCACCGCTTCCGGTAAATCCCAGACCTTCCTCCGTTGTTGCTTTGACGTTGATCTGCTCCAATTCAATATGCAGCGCTTTCGCTATATTTTCCCGCATCGCAGGAATATGCGGAAGCATCTTCGGACGCTGGGCGATGATCGTTGCATCGATATTTTCCACAATAAATTGATTCTCATCCAGCAGTGCCGCCACATGTTCCAGAAGCCGGATACTGGAGATCCCTTTGTACTGCGGATCCGTATCCGGAAAATGTCTTCCGATATCGCCAAGCGCAGCCGCGCCGAGCAATGCATCCATGATCGCATGAAGCAATACGTCCGCGTCCGAATGTCCTAGAAGACCTTTTTCATACGGTATTTTTACTCCGCCAAGGATCAGTTCCCTGTTCTCTGTCAATTTATGAACGTCATATCCCATTCCAACACGCATTTTTATTTCTCCTCATAATCATTTTCAAGTTCTTCTGATTTTCCGGTTTCTTCTTCCTGTGCAAGATCCAGTTCGATCACATTCGCATCCTCTTCTCTTGCCGTTTCATTTTTTTGTGTTTCATTTTTCTGTGTTTCATCTTTTGATATTTCTTCTGTTTCCTGATCTCCCGGATCTTTTATCTCCGGATCGTCCGTTTCTTTATCTTCTTTCAGATCCGCTGTGCGCAGATCTGTTTCCGCCAGACTTTTCCCTGCGTCTTCCCGGAGCACCGGCATCGGCGCAGTCCGAAACTTTGTCTTATCGTGCTGTGGTTTTGCAAATTCCTTTTTGCTGCCTGTCTCTCCGCTCGCATCTTTTTTATGCTTATCACCGGAATCCCCCATTGTCAACTGATAAAGTGCCCGGATATTCCGTATCGTATACCACACTCCCACTCCCAGGAAGATCACCGCGATCACGGCTTTCATCATATAATCACTCGGTTTATCTCTCATCGCCTGTGAAAACAATGCAATCCCCAGATAGGAAAGGTACAATCCCGCCACCATGCGCAGCACAAATCCTGATTTTTTGTTCATCTGTTTTTTCCTCCGTATTATGTTTTTGCAACAAATGTCCGAAATGCAAGTTTTTTACATTTCGGACATTCCATTTCTTTTATATTGGATTTTCCAAAGATTATTTTGTAATGAAAAGCTGAACCCAATATTCCGTTCCATAAGCGTCTGTATAATGACCGACGCCGATATGAGAATAATCCCCCATAATATTCATATAATGTCCCGGGCTGTTGAGCCATCCGTTCATTACAGTTGCGGCATCCGTAAATCCTGCCGCAATATTTTCTCCTGCCGACCAATACCGGATCCCATATTCTTCCAGAACCGTAAAGCACACACTTCCATCCGGTCTGCTATGTGAAAAGGTGCTCACCAGTTCCTCCGCACGTTTTCCTGCCGCCTCTGCCAATGTATAATCATACTGCAGCGCTTCCAGTCCGTTTGCCGCCCGGGCTTCATTGACCAGCGCCCAGACTTCCTGCTCTTTTAACGCTGAATTGTCACTTACCCAGCAGCCGTCCGCACCGACATAATAACCGCCGATCCATGTATTCGTCGCCATCACACCATTGTCATACAGATAATAGTTGCCAACCCAGGTGCCTGACGCCATCACGCCGCTGTCATACATAAAATACCAGTAACCGTTGATCATCTGCCAGCCGGTCAGCATATAACCGGCCTCGTTAAAATAATACCATTGACCGTCGATCATTTCCCAGCCGTTCGTTGTATAGCCGCCGTCCGCATGGCGATACCACCAGCCGTGTCCGTTCTGGATCCACTGGTTGCTTCCATATCCCGGGATCCATGCGCCGTCTCCGCCGACATAATAATCACCGATCCATGTGTTCGTCACCATCGCTCCGCTTGCTCCAAGATAATAATTGCCGATCCATGTATTCGCAGCCATCACACCATTGTCATACATGTAATACCAGGTTCCGCCCAGATTCTGCCAGCCGGTCAGCATGTAACCGCTGCCGTCAAAATAATACCAGCTTCCGTCCACCTGTCTCCAGCCATTTACCGCATAGCCTGCGCCGCCGTCTTCCTGAAGCCACCAGCCATATCCATCCTGATGCCACTGAGCCGCCTGTACATCCAAACCTCCTACGATGCCGCCAGCTGCAAGCACTGCCACTGTCAAAAGTGCCACAACCTTTTGTTTCATAGACTTCTTCCTCCTATGTCCGATCTGCTTGATCATTTTCTTTTATTTTATTGGATTTCTTCGGAAGATGCAAGAAAATTTCTGTATTGTGCCAATATTGCGCCAATATTGTTCCTTGTACACCGACGCTAGCGCTTCAAAATATCTAATCTCTTTTTAAACATCTCCATATATTCCGGAAAATATTGAAACCATTCGTCTTCTATACCATAGATCTGGTTCAACCCAACCCGTTCAACAGCCTGTAATGCAGCTTGTTTCTGATTCATTCTCTCATCAAAACAAGTCTGACAATTCGCCCCATCCAGTCTATCATACATTTGAAAAGATTGATTAAAATCCATTAACGGATGCAGAGATATTGGTTTATTATTTACATTGTTGACTAATACTCCCCAGTTGCCCCAATGTCGATCCGTATTTCCAATGAGATAATCAACGATATTCATCATATAATAATTATATCCATCCAGTGCCAAGATATATTTTTTTATATTCTTTTCATGATTCTGTGCATATATTGCAAATGCTTCCATAGATATAATAGAAACCTCTTGAGAAGTTATATTCTTACTGATTGTTACAGGCTCATGATCAAATTCCCCTCTGTCGTATATCACTTGATTCACTTTAAAGCATTGACATATTCTGCTTGCAAGCAATTCTCTTTCTACTGCATCCTGTCCGCCATCTTTTAATAATGAAAATCCTTTGCCCGTTCTTTTCCAGGCTTTCGGAAATACTCCATTTGTAGACAAATCTTTTGCAAGATTTTCATTATCTACAGTATATTGTTTACCTCGTAGTGCAATATCTATAAAGATATTCTCCAAATGATTCTCATACAAATTAATTTCTTCAAATGATATTTTTTCCCCTTTATTGCGTACCCAGAATACATCCGTCAAAGATGCGCACCTATATGACAACGCTATTTTTGCTCTGTCCCTGTCCGTCACTGCCTGCTGCATTCCAATACTATTTAGAATTTCTTTTGCATATTTTCGATCCAAGGTCAGCACTCTGGTTGCACACCAATAATAAAAATTTGTAATATTATTTACAAGTGTATCAATGTCCTCTTCTTCTTCAAGATACAAATTATACGGCATAAAACTTTTATAATATATCTTACATTTTCCGGACATATCAATTTTTGCCACTCTTCTGTTTTTATGCATAATTTCTAATACATTACCGCTCATTGTTATCACTTCCCTTGACGATCATTCTATATTATATTACCATATCCTCTTTTTTTAAACAACTTCCCCTAAGAGCTTCTCCTGCATATCAGAAAATGAAAAACAATCGTATTTTTCCATTAAAGCACAAAAAAAGCCCATGATCATGGACTTTTCTCTCAATAGCGGAAACTGGATTTGAACCAGCGACACCACGGGTATGAACCGTGTGCTCTAGCCAACTGAGCTATTCCGCCATATACATATAAATTGATAATTCATGGGGCCTACAGGGCTCGAACCTGTGACCCTCTGCTTGTAAGGCAGATGCTCTCCCAGCTGAGCTAAGACCCCGAATTTCAACTTTGCAAGTTGTTTACCCGTAACTTGCTTTGCTATTATACTATTAATCCCACGAAAATGTCAACGCTATTTTTCATCTTTGTTAAAGTTGCTCTTTTCTCGAAAACGCGATAAATTTTTATACAATTCAAACAATTCCTTTTCCGTATAAATAACGGCAACATCCCCTTGGGGCGCCGCTTTACTCTGTACACACCAAGGGGATATTACAGTTCCTGTCTCTTATTTAAAATACTTCACTCCGGATTCAAAAATCTTCAGATCCTGTTCTCCGTAAATATTGATCGCCACGGAATCTCCGCGCCGTTCGGAATGTGCCATCTTTCCGAGCACTCTTCCATCCGGACTTGTAATTCCTTCGATCGCGCAGTAAGATCCGTTGATGTTCCACTCTTCGTTCATGGAAATTGTGCCCTCCGGATCACAGTACTGTGTCGCCACCTGACCGTTTTCAAATAATTTCTTCAGCCATTCGTCATTTGCCACAAATCTGCCCTCTCCGTGTGAAGCCGGGTTCGTATATACGCCGCCCAGATCTGCTTCCTGAAGCCAAGGGGATTTATTGGAGACGACTTTTGTATATACCATTTTTGAAATATGACGTCCGATCGTATTGTAAGTCAGTGTCGGAGAATCTTCCGTCTGTCCCACGATCTTTCCATATGGCACAAGCCCCAGTTTGATCAATGCCTGGAAACCGTTACAGATACCAAGCGCCAGTCCGTCCCGTTCTTCCAAAAGCTTCTCCACAGCTTCTTTGATCTTTGCATTCTGGAATGCCGTTGCAAAGAATTTGGCAGAACCATCCGGCTCGTCGCCTGCGCTGAAGCCGCCCGGGAACATGATCATCTGCGCCCCTGCGATCGCTTTTTCAAATTCTTCTACGGAATCCCGGATTCCCGCCGCGTCCAGATTCTTAAATACTTTTGTGATGACTTTCGCTCCGGCACGCTCAAATGCCCGTCGGCTGTCATACTCGCAGTTCGTTCCCGGGAATACCGGAATAAATACGGTCGGCTGTCCGATCTTATGACTGCAGATATGGATTTCGGAAGCGTTGTACAATTTCTCCTCCACCGGCTCGTCACTGTCCGCTGCTGATTTTGTAGCAAATACATTTTCCAGCGTATTCATCCACGCTTCTTTCGCTTCGCCAAGTTCCAGTTTCTCACTGCCATATGCAAATGTCTGCTCTGCGGTCACTTCACCGATCACCGTGTAAGCGATACTCAAACTGCCAACCTGATCTGCCGGAACTTCCGCAACCAGATCTCCGAATGCCGGTGCAAACGCATCGCGCGGATCAAGAGAATGTTCCAGTTTCACACCAAATCCGTTACCAAATGCCATTTTACTTACAGCCGCCGCAATTCCGTGTCGATCCAGTGCATATGCGGAAACGATCTTTCCACTGTGGATGTCATCCGCGAATTTACCGTACTGCTCCATGATCTGTGTATATACAGGAAGATCGTACTCATCTCGCTCGATCTTCATCCAGACGATCTTGTTTCCCGCTTTTTTGAATTCTGGTGTGATGATCTCGTCTTCCGTCGCCATATCCACGGCAAAAGACACCAGTGTCGGCGGAACGTCTATATCCTGAAATGTTCCGGACATACTGTCTTTTCCGCCGATCGACGGCAGACCAAATCCGATCTGTGCATCATATGCGCCGAGAAGCGCTGCAAACGGCTGACTCCATCTCTTCGGATCTTCTGTCATACGACGGAAATACTCCTGGAATGTAAAGCGGATCTTCCGATAATCTCCGCCGGATGCTACGATCTTTGCAACAGATTCCACAACCGCATAAATCGCACCATGATACGGGCTCCAACTGGACAGATACGGATCAAAACCGAAGCTCATCATTGACACACTGTCGGTCGTTCCGTTCTGAACCGGAACTTTCGCCACCATCGTCTGTGTCTCCGTCATCTGATATTTTCCACCGTGCGGCATGAACACCGAACCGGCTCCGATGGAACCGTCAAACATCTCCACAAGACCTTTCTGCGAGCAGACATTTAAGTCTTTCAGCGTATCAAGCCATTTTTCTCTTACACTTCCCACTTCATTCTTCACGAACAGGGAATCTTCTCTGGATGGGATCTCCACTTCCACATCCGTCTCCTGATGCGCCCCGTTTGTATCCAGAAATGCGCGGGAAATATTTACGATCTCTTTTCCTCTCCATACAAGGACAAGTCGCGGAGACTCGGTAACGACAGCAACCTGTGTCGCTTCCAGATTCTCTTCCGCCGCATATGCAAGGAACTGTTCCACATCTTTTGGATCTACCACAACAGCCATACGCTCCTGGGATTCCGAGATCGCGATCTCTGTTCCGTCCAGTCCGGCATATTTTTTCGGTACTTTATCCAGATCCACACGAAGTCCCTCTGCCAGCTCTCCGATCGCAACGGAAACTCCGCCTGCACCGAAGTCATTACATTTTTTGATCAGGCAGCTTACCTCTTCCCTGCGGAACAGACGCTGGATCTTACGTTCTGTCGGCGGATTTCCTTTTTGAACTTCCGCTCCGCATGTCTCGATCGACTCTTCTGTATGTACTTTGGAAGATCCGGTCGCGCCGCCGCAGCCGTCACGTCCGGTACGTCCGCCCAGCAAAATGATAATATCTCCCGGATCGGAAGTTTCACGGATCACTGCGCGTCTCGGCGCTGCGCCAAGCACTGCCCCGATCTCCATACGTTTTGCCACATAATCCGGGTGATAGATTTCTTTGACGCTTCCGGTCGCCAGACCGATCTGATTTCCGTAAGAACTATATCCGTTCGCTGCCCCCCGCACCAGTTTCTTCTGCGGAAGTTTTCCTTTCAATGTCTCGTTTACGGAAACGGTCGGATCTGCCGCCCCGGTCACGCGCATTGCCTGATATACATAAGTACGTCCTGACAGCGGATCGCGGATCGCTCCGCCTAGGCAGGTTGCCGCCCCGCCGAACGGTTCGATCTCGGTCGGATGGTTGTGCGTCTCATTCTTGAAATTGATCAGCCACTCTTCTTCCACGCCGTCTACTTTGATCGGCACAACAATACTGCATGCATTGATCTCATCGGATTCTTCCTGATCTTCCAGTTTTCCCTCTTTTTTCAGCTTCCGCATTGCCATCAGCGCAAGATCCATCAGGCAGACAAACTTGTCTTCTCTTCCGGCAAAAATCTCACTGTGCGTCCGCAGATACTGTTTGTATGTATTTTCAATCGGTTCTCTGTAATCCCCGTCTCCAAACCGCACATTCTTCAGTTCGGTGGAAAATGTCGTGTGACGGCAGTGATCGGACCAGTAAGTATCCAGCACACGGATTTCCGTCATTGACGGGTCCCTGTGCTCTTCCGTCTTGTAGTAATTCTGAATATGCAGAAAATCTTTAAAAGTCATTGCAAGTCCGAGAGAACCATACAGTTCTTTCAAATCTGCCTCTGCCATATCTGCAAATCCGTCAAAAATCTTTACGTCCGCCGGCTCTTCAAATACCGTGACCAGGGTCTCCGGCTTCTCCATTCCTGTCTCTCTGGAATCTACCGGATTGATACAGTGGTTTTTCACAGCCTCAAACTCTTCCTCTGTCAACGCTCCCTCGATCACATAGGTTGTTGCCGTACGGATCACCGGAGCCTCATCCTCTTTGATGAACCGGATACACTGCTCCGCAGAATCCGCTCTCTGGTCAAACTGTCCCGGCAGATATTCCACGGAAAAGATATGGTCGCTTTCCTGATGCGGAAATTCTTCCAGATAAAAATCATCTACCGGAAGCTCCGCAAACACACCTCTGCATGCTTTTTCAAATGTATCCTCTGAAATATTCTCGACATCGTAGCGGATCAGCACTCGCACGCCGGTCACCGTCCGGATACCGAGGTAATGTTTGATCTCATGACGCAGATCTTTTGCCTGCACGGCAAAATCTGTTTTCTTCTCTACATAAACACGCTTTACATTACTCATATTCTGTCTCCTTTTGAATCCATTTGTTTTATCTTATCACATTTTCCCGCATAAGGATAATTAATAGAATTAAAGCTATTCATAAGCAACACTAATTTTCCGTATTCTTCCTCTTTTGTTCTTCCTTCTTCCATCTTCGTTTCGCCGCAAGACTGAGCAGAAGCAGGATCCCTGCGCCCAGCAGGAACATCCAGCCGATCCTGATCACAAAATCAAAAAATAATCCCTCCGGAAGCATCCGGATCATATAGTCTGTCGCCGGGTCAAATATCCACAGATCGTTGTCAAAGAAAATCTCATGGAATAACGTAAACACTGCATTAAAATCCCGTGCTACTGCGATTCCGAGAACCGCTACCGCCGCCAGCAGCACTCCGAGTATGATCTGCCAGCTCTTTGAAAGGATCCGGAGCAAATCCGCTTTCATCAAAATCAAACACAAAACGCATACGACCAGAACGACCGCCGCGCTTTCCCGAAGCCGCATCCCGCCGAGGAACAGCCCCTGCACCTCTTCCATATGAAAACGATCCTGCTCATTAAAGAAATCCTGTCTGACGCCGTCAACGTTCGTGATCACACGCAGCTCTTCCCGCTCCCCCCGCAGATATGCCATCATCTCTTCCGTCACATACATAACGTCTTCCATTTCCATATCCAGATCTTCCAGCACATTATATTTTTCATATTCTTTTTGATAATAACTGATATCCAGATACATTGCCGCTTCAAATGCCGTGATCAGCAAGATCACAACTGCTGCCGCCGATGCTGCGATCCCCAGTATCCACTGCAGCGTGCATTTCAATTGTTTGTTCATCTCTTGTTTCCTCCATTTCATCTGTGCCCACTAGATCGGTTCTGATTTATAATTGCATTTTCGCTGTTTTTATCTTATAATAAGATTAATATTTATTAGGAGGTCTAATAATGGACATCAATTATGAATTATACAAAGTTTTTTATCACGTTGCTTCTACTTTAAGTTTTTCCGAAGCTTCCAAACAGCTTTTTATTTCCCAGTCCGCTGTCAGTCAGTCTATTAAAACACTGGAGCGCAAACTGGATCAGACACTGTTTATCCGCAGCACCAAGCATGTCCAGCTGACTCCCGAGGGGGAGATCCTGCTCCGCCACATCGAACCGGCAATGCATTTTATCCGACGGGGAGAGGCGCAGCTGCTTGATGCCGCCGCCACGGGAGGACAGATCCGGATCGGCGCCAGCGATACGATCTGCCGTTATTTTCTTGTTCCGTATTTGGAACGGTTTCATCGGGACTTTCCGAGCGCGCATATCAAAGTCATCAACCAGACCTCGATCAAATGCGTAGAGCTTCTGGAAACAGGTCAGGTCGATCTGATCGTAACCAACTACCCGAACCAATACTTAAGCAATGTTTCTTCGATCAAGAAGATCCGCACATTCAAAGATGTGTTCATTGCGAACAAATCTTTTGAACAGCTGAAAGGTCAAAAGCTTTCCTATGAGCAGCTCTCCAAATACCCGATCCTGATGCTGGATAAACGCAGCACGACCAGTGAATTTCTGCATCGACTTTTCCAGCAGCACCATCTGGATCTCGTTCCGGAGATCGAACTGACCAGCAACGATCTGCTCATCGATCTCGCCCGGATCGGTCTGGGGATCGCTTTCATTCCGGATTTCTGCATCCAGGAGCCAAACGATGACCTGTTTATCGTGGAGACCGAAGAGGAACTCCCGACAAGGGAGCTTGTGATCGCCCACAATGAACAGATCCCGCTCACAAAAGCTTCGGAAGAATTTTTAAACTATTTTGAAGACTGCGGTACCGAACGGTCATAAACCTCTTTTTCATGCTTTAAAAAACCCGGATACAGCGGACAGGATTCCAAAACAGATTCCTTTCCTCATTGTTCCGGGCTTTTCTTTTATTCCACTGTCGCGATCCGCATCATATTGCTCGCGCCGCTCTTTTCTCTTAGTACATTCGGGGACGGGATCCCTGCTGTAAGAACGACGATATCTCCTGTCTCCACATACTGTTTTACACTTGCCAGCTCGATCGCCGCATTGCAGATATCATCAGTTGTGGAATGTTCCAAAGATTTCAGCGGTCTTACGCCCCAGTAGATCGACATACGGCGAAGCACACGCTCGCTCGGCGTCACGCCGAGAATCTCCTGCTTCGGACGCAGATTGGATACAACTCTTGTCGTCGCGCCGGACACCGTCGGTGTAATGATACATTTGGCATTTAAGTTTGCCGCCGCAACAACCGAAGAATATCCGATCGCGCTGGACACGCTGGATTTCAGATGATCGCATGCATTTCCGCTCAAATGTGCGTAATCCAGATGCTGTTCCGTATTTTCAATAATATGCACCATCATCTGCAGCGCTTCCAGCGGATATTTTCCGGCTGCCGTCTCCCCTGAGAGCATAACTGCGTCTGTTCCGTCATACACTGCGTTGGCCACATCGGTCACTTCCGCTCTCGTCGGACGCGGATTGCGGATCATCGAATCCAGCATCTGCGTCGCTGTGATAACAGTCTTGAAAGAATTATTGCACTTCTGGATCAGCATTTTCTGAAGATACGGTACTTCTTCCGCCGGGATCTCCACCCCAAGGTCGCCGCGGGCTACCATGATCCCGTCTGCTGCACGCAGGATCTCATCGATATTCCGGATTCCCTCCGCATTCTCGATCTTTGCAATGATCGGGATGTACGGTGCATTCAGGCTCTTTAAAAATGCTTTGATCTCCAGCACACACTCTGCATTCCGCACAAACGAGGCGGCGATAAAATCCACATCCTGTTCCACGCCGAATCTGATGTCTTCTTTGTCTTTCTCTGTGATCGCCGGAAGACGTACCGCAACATTCGGCACGTTTACGCCTTTACGCTCTCCCAGTTCGCCGCCGTTCAAAATCTTACAGACAATGTCTTTTTCTTCCCGGTCGATCACTTCCAGCTCGATCAGACCATCATCGACCAAGATCCGGCTTCCTTTATCTACATCATCGAGCAGTCCGGTGTAAGAAATAGAAACCCGGGTTTCATCCCCCACAACCTCTTCGATCGTCAGACGGAATGTCTCATTCGCCTTGAGCATTACTTTTTTCCCGTCTTTCAAAAGTCCGGTCCGGATCTCCGGTCCTTTCGTGTCCAAAAGGATCGCCGTATTCGAACGCTCCTCCTCTCGGAGCTGTTTGAGCATATCCATACGCCGCTTATGCTCGTCATAAGAACCATGTGAAAAATTGAAACGCGCCACGTCCATTCCGTTTTTGATCAATGCACGCATCATATTGCGGTCATCTGTCCTCGGTCCCATCGTACATACTACTTTTGTCTTTTTCATCTTTACTCTCCTTTATGCTCTTAAGTCTGATGTATCCCTGTCTGCTGTCATGCATTCTGCATCGGCACATTTGCCTTGTGCCGTTTTTGCTTTTTTCTGCTTTTACTTCACATGCTCATGTGTAAAAAGATGATCCTGGCAGTACTCATAATTCCCGTTGCACTTGGAACAAAAACGGAACTCCAGATTCGGATCGTCCAGTTCTGTTCGTCCGCATACCGCGCAGCGGTGTCTTGCCCCGCCTGCATATGTCATATGGGGACGTTCCTGTTCCTGCTTAAATTTCCGCTTGCGCATCTGCTCTTTCGGCATATACGGCTTCACGTTTCTGCTCGACAGGAAAAAGACGATAAAATTCAAAAGCGATGCGATGATCGCGATCCGTGTGAACAGATTTCCGCGGACCAGATCATAGATCGTAAGCGCCGCGTAGACAAGCGCCATCCACTTCATCTTGATCGGCAGGATGAAATATAACAGTACTTCCATATCCGGATAACTTACGGCAAATGCAAGAAAGATCGACATATTAATGTAATAAGTGCTGAAAAACACACCATAGCCGACTGCGTCCACACCTACGATCAGATACAGCAGAAATGCCCCGATCACCGTAAACAGGATTCCCGAAAAAATGTATACATTATAGCGGAACGCTCCCCACGTCCGCTCCAATGCCGTACCGAGTGAATAATAAAACAGCATCATGATCACAGTCGTAAAAATATTTCCGCTTGGCGGGATCAATACCCATGAAATGATCCTCCAGATCTGTCCGTGCAGAATGTACGCCGGTTCCAGTGTCAGAAGATTCAGCAAATTCGGTACAAACATATAGACACCGAATCCGATGATATACCCTCCGATCAGATAAAGGGTAAGATTGTGAATTGCATAACGCCCAAATTTTCTTTCCAGTTTGTTTAGCCAGTTCAAATGTCATTCTCCTCTTTTTTATAATTTGATTTCAATTGTACCGTTTGCCCCGTAGTTTGTCAAATATCCAACGCACGTTTCACATTAAATTTTAGTAAAATTTTTAAGGAATCTCTTTCAGAACACGACAATCCTCGTCAGAATACCAATTGACATTTCATGATCTTGTCGTATAATGTAGTTTGTCATAAATCCGGCACTATATTTAATAGGAAATAACCGGATCAACGCTTTTAAAAAATGAGGGCTTTTTATGAAACAAAACGAATTACATACTTTGGGAATCGACATCGGATCCACCACGGTGAAGATTGCGGTTCTGAACAATGAGAACGAAGTGCTTTTCTCCGATTACGAGCGGCACTTCGCGAATATTCAGGAGACTTTATCCGATCTCCTCGGGCGCGCGCTTTATGCGCTCGGTCCGATCCGTGTCTCCCCGGTCATCACCGGTTCCGGAGGTCTGACACTCGCCAAACATCTCGGTGTTCCTTTCGTTCAGGAAGTGATCGCCGTATCAACTGCGTTACAGGACTATGCGCCGCAGACTGATGTTGCGATCGAACTCGGCGGAGAAGACGCAAAGATCATCTATTTTGAAGGCGGCAATGTGGAGCAGCGTATGAACGGTGTCTGTGCAGGAGGTACCGGCTCTTTCATCGACCAGATGGCATCTCTGCTGCAGACCGATGCATCCGGGCTCAATGAATACGCCAAGCATTATCAGGCATTGTATTCCATCGCCGCACGCTGTGGTGTATTTGCCAAATCCGATATCCAGCCGCTGATCAATGAGGGTGCTTCCAAAGCGGATCTGTCTGCATCGATCTTTCAGGCAGTTGTCAATCAGACGATCAGCGGGCTTGCCTGCGGAAAGCCGATCCGCGGACATGTCGCATTTTTGGGCGGACCGCTGCATTTTTTATCGGAACTTCGTGCCGCTTTCATCCGCACATTGAAATTAGACGACGAACATATCATCGCGCCGAATCATTCCCATCTGTTCGCAGCGATCGGTTCCGCATTAAACTCCAAAAAAGATACGTCGGTTGCTCTGCGCACACTACAGGAACGGCTGGCAGCAAAGATTGAGATGGAATTTGAAGTGGAGCGCCTCGAACCGCTTTTTGCAACAACAGAAGAATATGAATCATTCACAGAGCGACATGCAAAACACCATGTACCGGTTACCGATTTAAGCACTTATAAAGGAAAGGCTTTCCTCGGGATCGATGCCGGATCGACTACGACGAAAGCCGCGCTTGTCGGCGAGGACGGAACACTTCTTTATTCCTTTTATCACAACAATGAGGGAGATCCGTTAGGTACAACGATCTCCGCGATCAAAGATATTTACAGCCAGCTTCCGGAAGATGTAGAGATCGTCCACTCCTGCTCCACCGGTTATGGCGAGGCATTGATCAAAGCCGCGCTGCTTTTGGATGAAGGCGAAGTAGAAACGGTGTCCCATTACTATGCCGCTTCTTTCTTTGAACCGGATGTGGACTGTATCCTCGACATCGGCGGTCAGGATATGAAATGTATCAAGATCAAAAACCAGACCGTTGACAGCGTACAGCTGAACGAAGCCTGTTCTTCCGGATGTGGTTCCTTTATCGAAACCTTTGCAAAATCTTTGAATTATTCCGTGGAAGATTTTGCCCACGAAGCACTGTACGCACAGAATCCGATCGATCTCGGAACCCGCTGTACCGTATTTATGAATTCCAAAGTCAAGCAGGCACAGAAAGAGGGGGCTGCCGTCGCTGACATTTCAGCCGGACTTGCATATTCTGTCATCAAAAATGCGTTGTTTAAGGTGATCAAAGTCTCCGATGCCTCCGAACTCGGAAACCATATCGTCGTACAGGGCGGTACGTTCTACAATAACGCCGTATTACGCAGTTTTGAAAAGATCGCGGGGTGCGAAGCCATCCGTCCGGATATCGCCGGCATCATGGGTGCTTTCGGCGCTGCGCTGATCGCACGGGAACGTTATGTGGAATGTGAGGGAACCACAATGCTTTCCATTGATGAGATCGAAGCGTTGGAATATTCCACAACACTGACCAAGTGCAAAGGCTGTACGAACAACTGCCGTCTGACGATCAGTCATTTCAGCGGCGGCCGGAAATTCATCACCGGAAACCGTTGCGAACGCGGACTCGGAAAAGCAAAGACCGAAAATAAAATGCCGAACTTGTTCGCATACAAACTGAAACGCTATTTTGGTTATGAACCGCTTGACGAAAAAGATGCGCCGCGTGGCTCCATCGGAATCCCCCGTGTACTGAACCAGTATGAGAACTATCCGTTCTGGTTTACCTTTTTCACAAAACTGGGATTCCGCGTCGTTTTGTCGCCGGCTTCCACAAGAAAGATTTATGAGCTTGGAATCGACTCTATCCCAAGCGAGTCGGAATGTTATCCGGCAAAACTGGCGCACGGGCATGTACAGTGGCTGATCAACGCAGGAATCAAACATATTTTTTATCCGTCCATCCCGTATGAACGAAATGAGTTCAAGGATGCAAACAATCACTACAACTGTCCGATCGTAACATCCTATCCGGAAAATATTAAAAATAATATGGACCCGATCGTCCATGGGGACGTTGATTTTATCCACCCTTTCCTGAATTTCCAGAGTAAGGAGACGATCTTCTACCGGCTGCGCGATGAACTTGGACAGAAATTTGCTCTGACCGACGAGGAGATCCGTCAGGCTGTTCACGCTGCCTGGGAAGAACTTGCCGCCTGCCGCAATGACATGCGAAAAAAAGGCGAGGAGACCATTCGATTCCTGAACGAAACCGGAAACCGCGGAATCGTACTTGCCGGACGTCCTTATCATATCGATCCGGAAGTCAACCACGGGATCCCGGAACTGATCACTTCCTACAATATTGCCGTGCTGACCGAGGATTCGATCTCTCATCTGAATCCGGTGGAACGTCCGCTGAACGTCATGGACCAGTGGATGTACCATTCCCGGCTCTACGCTGCGGCAAATTATGTGAAAACAGTGGATAATCTGGATCTGATCCAACTGAATTCTTTCGGCTGCGGACTGGATGCAGTCACAACAGATCAGGTTGCTGAGATCTTGACGAATTCCGACAAGATTTATACTTCCCTGAAGATTGACGAAGTCAACAATCTGGGAGCAGCCAGAATCCGGATCCGCTCCCTGCTTGCCGCGATCCGCGTACGGGAACAGCATAAGATCGAGCGCACGATCCGTCCGGCATCCATTGAAAAAGTACCGTTTACAAAGGAAATGCGCAAAACACATACGATCCTCTGCCCGCAGATGTCACCGATCCATTTTGAGCTTCTGGAACCGGCATTTCGTGCAAGCGGATACCATATGGAAGTCCTGCCGAACGACAACAAGCAGGCTGTGGATGTGGGCTTAAAGTATGTCAACAACGACGCCTGCTACCCATCGCTGATCGTCGTCGGTCAGATCATGGATGCGATCCTCTCCGGAAAATATGACACCGACCGCCTGGCCATCGTCATCACCCAGACCGGAGGCGGATGCCGTGCTTCCAACTACATCGGATTTATCCGGCGCGCATTGAAAAAAGCCGGTTACGCACATATCCCGGTGATCTCGGTTAACTTAAGCGGTCTTGAAGCCAATCCAGGTTTTAAACTGACACCGATGCTGGCGATCCGTGGATTATATGCCGCGGTATTCGGGGACATTTTTATGAAATGTGTCTACCGGATCCGCCCTTATGAAGCCGTACCGGGAACAACAAACGAAATCCATCGCAAATGGGTCAATGTGTGCAAGCAGTTCGTCTCCGAGGGTTATCCGTCCAGAAGACGTTTCAAAAAATTATGTCGGGAGATCATCGAAGATTTTGACCGGATCGAACTTCTGGATATGAAAAAGCCGAGAGTCGGCATCGTCGGAGAGATCCTTGTAAAATTCCACCCGGCTGCCAACAATCATCTGGTGGATCTGCTGGAAAACGAGGGAGCGGAAGCCGTCGTGCCGGATCTGCTGGATTTCCTGCTTTATTGTTTCTATAACCAGAATTTCAAAGTATCAAACCTCGGCATGAAGAAGTCAAAAGCTCTGCTCGGAAATCTTGGGATCAAAGCGTTGGAATGGCTGAGAATGCCTGCGACAAAAGCATTCCGGGAGAGCCGGCATTTCAACCCGCCGGCAAAGATCGAAGATCTTGCCGAAATGGCATCGAAGATCGTTTCCCTCGGCAACCAGACCGGAGAGGGTTGGTTTCTGACCGGGGAAATGTTGGAACTGATCCAGAGCGGCGCTGGCAATATCGTCTGCACACAGCCATTCGCCTGTCTTCCGAACCATGTTGTCGGAAAAGGCGTTATCAAAGAACTGCGCAGACTCTATCCGCATTCCAATATTGTCGCGATCGATTTCGATCCGGGTGCAAGTGAAGTAAACCAATTGAACCGAATCAAATTGATGCTCTCTACTGCAAATAAAAATCTGCAGGCAGAACTGGAAAAGGAACAGTCCGCACAGTCAGACCGGTAATTTACAAGGAGCGCAGCCTCATAGATCGATCATCTATGAAGCTGCGCTCCTTTTTTTGTATAGGCGACGAGCCAAAGTCCGGGCTTGTCCGAGACCTTGGCGACTGCTTACAATCCCGGAATGTGCCTTTTGGCACTTCCGGTGATTCTTTTTAACTTCTCTTTTCGTTTTCCGTTTTTATTTTTCATTTTCTGCTTTCCGTCCGCAGGATTTCCCAAATCTGTCCCGGTGTCTCCGCGATCCACTCTGCTCCGGCTTTTTCCAGTTCTTCCCTGCTTCCATATCCGTACAGTACGCCCATCGAATGAATCCCGGTCTGTTTTGCGCCAAGAATATCATGTTCCCGGTCTCCGATCATCAGCACACTGTCCCTGTCATCTCTTTTTCTTCCGATTCCTTCTTCTGCAAGCACATATTCGATCACTTCACATTTTTTCGTTCTTCTTCCATCCATCAATGCACCGCCGATCCGGTCAAAATATGATGCAAACGAAAAATGTTCTGCAATCTGTACTGCAAACATCTCCGGTTTTGACGTCGCCATACAAATACGAAATCCGGACGCTTTCAATTGTTCCAGCAATCCGATCACGCCCGCATACACTTTATTTTCAAAGATGCCCCGCTCCGTATAGTATTCCCGATAAATAGAAACCGCCCGTTTCCCCTCTTCTTCCGATACATTTAAAAACTGTTGGAACTGCGTCTGGAGCGGAGGACCGATAAAGCTGCGCAATTGAGCCTCCGTCGCAGTTTTTTCGTATCGTTCCAACGTATAGCGCACTGCATTCATGATCCCCTCTCCGGAATCGGTAAGCGTTCCGTCAAGATCAAATAAAATCGTCTTGATATCCATTCTTTTCTCGCCCTTTCCTTTTTCCTGTTCCCTTACAAATCTGATCCTGCTCAATAACTTCGGATATGGTCGTTTTCGTCTTCCTGTGTGTTCAAGATTTTTCTGATCACAACATAATACCCATAATCCGCATTCACTTTGATATATACCCTGTCATTCTCTTTGTGTCCGAGAATCGCTTTTCCAAGCGGCGAATCAATGCTGATCAGACCATTGACAGAACTTCCCCTCACTGATGTTACAAGCCGGTATGTCTCTGTCTCATCGTCATCTTCCATATAAAGCTCCACCGTATTGTTGATCCCAACTTCATCTTCTTTGGAAGTATCATCCACGATCTCCGCCGTCTTCAACATCCTCTCCAGATAACGGATGCGGCTTTCATTCCGGTTTTTGTCCTTTTTTGCCGCATGGTATTCAAAATTCTCACTCAGATCTCCGTGCGCACGCGCTTCTTTTACTGCCTCAATCGCTTCTTTCCTTACAACCAGCTTCCGGTGTTCAATCTCTTCCTGAATCTTTTTCACATCACTTTTCGTCAATTTATCACGCAACTCTTTCACTTTCCTTTCCAAAATTTTTCCGTGATCTTTGTCACTTCATTCAAATTACATATCTGATATCCGCTCCATTCCCGCGGAAATATCTCCCGATACCGTCTTCCAAGAAAACGATCGTCCAAAAGCAGGATCACGCCCTTATCCTCCTCAGTCCGTATCACTCTCCCCGCCGACTGCAGAACTTTATTCATTCCCGGATATAAATAAGCAAAATCGAACCCTGACATCCCCATCCTGTCAAAAAACTGCCGGATCAGTTCCCGTTCCGTACACACCTGAGGAATCCCGGTTCCAACGATCGCTGCGCCGATCAGTCGGTCTGCAGTCAGATCGATCCCCTCCGAAAAGATTCCTCCCATCACACAGAATCCGACCAGTGATCCCGCCCTCTCTTCCTCAAAATTTTCCAGAAAAATCTCTCTTGCCTCTTCTCCCATAAACTGTGACTGTAAAATACATTCCACTGTTTGAATACCGGATTGCTCCAACAATTCCATAAAACAGGCATAAACATCTTCCATAAAGCGGTATGATGGAAAAAACACCATATAATTGCCTGTCTTTCCAAGAACCATCTGCAAAATGTACGCCGCAAACCTCTCGTACATCTTTTCAGACCGCATCGTATATTTTGTACTGACATCTCTTCCAAACAGCAGCAAACGGTGCTTTTCCGGGAACGTCGATTCCGCATAAACCGCATAGTCGTCCGTCTCCGTACTCAGTAATTTCTTATAATAATGGATCGGCAAAAGTGTAGCGGAAAAGAATATCGTGCTGTTCCCTTGTTCCAGATAACTTTGCAGATTGACCGATGGATTGACACAGAGCAGTTTCAGCCGAAACCGTCCTCCCGCCTCCAGTTCCGTATAGATCACATAATTTTCATCCAGCACATCATAAATACTCAGAAAATCCCGAACCTGAAAATAAAACTCCAGTACCTGTTCTCTCTTTTCGCCCGCCTCGCACTCTTCCAGATACTTTTCCATTTCTCCGGTCACATTCATCAATTTTAACGCAATATGAGAAACACTCTCCTGTATCTGATATGTTTCGCATTCTTTCTTTAATTCCAACAACTGTTTGTTACATTCATCCAAACGTTTCGCCAGTTTGGGCGCTTCCGCCTTTACAAGCCGTCGGATCGAAAGAATATCTTCTTTATAGATCGCCGCACTGTACATCTCCCTGCCGCGTTCTACCAGATTATGCGCCTCATCGATCAGAAACAAATAGCCTCCGCCTCCCCCATCCGAGAAAAATCGCTTCAAATGTGCATTCGGATCAAACACATAATTGTAATCGCAAATGACCGCATCTACCCAAAGCGCAATATCCAGACTCATCTCAAACGGACAGACCTGAAATTTCTGCGCCTGTTCTTCCAACACTTCCCTTGTCAGTTCTTCTGTGTGACTGATCAGGTCAAAAACCGCATCATTCACCCGGTCATAATGCCCTTTTGCGTACGGACACGCTTCCGGATTGCATTCCGGTGTATCACAAAAACAGATTTTTTCTTTCGCAGTCAGCGTGATGACTTTATAACGCAGTCCTGTGCCGCGCAATGTGTCAAATGCCTGCTCTGCGACTGTCCTTGTGATCGTCTTGGCGGTCAGGTAGAAAATTTTCTCCCCCAACTCTTCCCCCACAGCTCGTACCGCCGGAAAAATCGTCGCCATCGTCTTTCCCACTCCGGTCGGCGCCTGAATGAATAACTTCTTCTTCCTGAGAATCGTCCTATATACAGAAGATACCAATTCCCGCTGTCCCTCTCTGTACGGAAATGGAAATTCGGTCCTGCGGATCGAGTTGTTCCGAAGTTCTTTCCATTCAATCTGATATCTCGCCCATTTTTCATAAGCATGTACCAGTTCTTCAAACCATTTTTTTAGTTCCCCGACAGAATATGTCTCCCGAAACCGCTTGATCTCCTCAGTTTCTAAATTACAATATGTCATCTGGACACCGATTTCTTCCAAGGCATTCTGCGTTCCGTAAAAATACGCATAACATTTTGCCTGTGCAAGATGCACGCCCACCGGTCCGGTAATGTGATCCAGATCACGCATCACACCTTTGATCTCATCGATCACGATCCCATCCGCCTCTTCCACAATTCCGTCTGCTCTTCCCTCAATCTGTAACATAAAACAGTCGCACGGGTATTGGAATTTCAACGGAACCTCTGCCCGGTATCCGCTTCCCATTCTTTTCTGGATCTTCCGGTGCAGTCTGCTTCCCTGCTGCATGGCATCTTTTTCCATACTTCCCGATATCCGATTGTCAATGTCTCCCTCCCGCAAAATAAATTCCACGAGATTCCGGACCGAAATCCGGATCGTCTGTATTTCTTCCATTCCAAACCTCTAAATCACAACCGTAAAATGTACATAATTTTCCTGTTCGATCTCTTCCTGTCCAACCGTGATTTCACCGCCCGCTTTCTCTACAAGTGATTTCACACGCGCCAGACCGATTCCTCTCTGTTTCTGTGTTCCTTTATCTTCTTTCGTAGAATATCCGTAAGAAAAGAACTGTCCGATCTCTTCGATTGAAAGTTTCCGATATCGATTCAGGATTTCAAATACAAGGCGATCATCCTGAGAATCCAGAAAGATCTTTACTCTTCCTCCGGTCTCCATACTTGCTTCATATGCATTATCCACCAGACTTCCGATCACTTCGATCAACGTATGTTCCGATACCCGTGAAAGAATCTCCCAGTTTCTTACCTCCACGTCCGTCTCAATCCCATCCGGAGCATTCACGATCTTACTGTACAGAAATCCTGCCAGTACTTTATCGCTGATCCTGAGAAGCGGCAGATAACGGTTTGCGGAATCTCTGCGTACTTCATGGATATATGCAGACTGACACTCCACCAACTGATCGTAATCATCTACGGTCAGATGCATATTCAGGATCGCATTGATATGATTGTCAAACTCATGCTGTCTGACCCGGATTTCTTTTACAAGTTCTTCCAGCGGCTGAATATACAACTGATAAAGTTTCAGTTCACGTTCCTGATTCCGAATTTCTTCTTCGTTTAACTTCTGATTGATCGTCCCCCATATGATCGCTGTTAAAAACAAGATAAATACAAGGATCACTTTCAGGTTCAACGTACCGCTTATGATCAGATCCGCCACAAGGTAGACTGCGATCACCAGAGACACCATACAGAACATCCGATACAAATGTTTCCTTGTGCGTTTCCCCATCTGCTGTTTTCCCTGCTTGTTTGTCTGCGTTCTTCTCATCGTCCCCTCTGCTTTCGCTATTTTCCTATCCGCTTTTTTACATCGGCTTTATAGGTAACGCCGATGTCGATCCGTTCTTCATATCCCTCAACTTGTATAACCTGGTTTACCAGATCATAATACATAACCGCATCTTGATTGACCACATACATCCGATGGCATTGAAAAAACTGCTCCGTCGGAAGCTGTTCCAAAAGTTGCCTTATACTCAGATACGGTACATTCAACTGTTCTTCTTTCAGACAAAGACAAACGCCCCTCGGTATTGCTTTGCAGTACACAATTTCACTGCATGAGATCTTGTAATTGATCCCGTCTTTTTTCACCAAAATGCTTGGTGTATTCCCTGTTCGGATATGAAACAGGACTTTATTCACGATCTCCTCAATCTCCGCCTGGATATATGGTTTTACAATGTATTGGTAACAATGCAGCCTCCGATACGCCTCTATCTCCAATCCTGCGATCGATGTGACCATCACAAGAGGCGTAAACTCATACTGCTGCATCGAACGCACTTCTTCCGCAAACCAGATCCCCGATTGATCCTCTTCCTCTTCTCTATTCAAATGAATATCCAAAAGGAATAAATCAAAAGAAACGGCGCTGCGAAGCAGCAGTCTGGCACCCACCAGATCTGCTGCCGCATCCACCGTTATCTGATCCGAAATCTTTTCGAGCATCCGACACAGAGATTCTCTGCTTCTGTCATCATCTTCCAGCACTAATATCCTTGTCATGTCTCCCTGCTCTTTCGTTCCTGTCTGATCGCCGCCGCTTACTTGATGTCTGAGATCTCAGGATGATCTACTCCCGCCACTTCTGCAATCGTCTTTGTCAATCCTGCAATCCCCTGTAATTCCGACGGAATAATGATCTTCGTCGCTTTACCATCAGCTGCTTTCGCAAATGCCTCCAGACTCTTGATCGTCAAAACTGCATTGTCTGCACCTGCTGCTTTGATAAATTCGATCCCCTCTGCCGTTGCTTTCTGCACGCTTCGGATCGCTTCCGCCTGACCTTCTGCCTCTTTGATCCGTCTCTGCTTCTCCGCCTCTGCTTTCAGGATCGCCGCCTGCTTTGAAGCTTCTGCCTCCAGGATCACAGACTCTTTTTCTCCCTCTGCAACGAGGATTGTTGATTTCTTTTCACCCTCTGCCCGAAGAATCGCTTCTCTTCGTTCGCGCTCCGCTTTCATCTGCTTCTCCATCGCATCCTGGATCGCTTTCGGCGGCATGATGTTTTTCAGCTCAACACGGTTGACTTTGATTCCCCATTCATCCGTCGCAATATCCAGGATCGTACGCATCTTTGTATTGATCGTCTCTCTGGAAGTCAGCGTCTCATCCAGTTCCAGGTCTCCGATGATATTACGAAGCGTGGTCGCTGTCAGGTTCTCGATCGCCGCGATCGGACTTTCTACTCCATATGCATACTTTTTCGGATCTGTGATCTGGAAAAATACAACGGTATCGATCTGCATGGTAACATTATCTTTTGTGATAACTGCCTGCGGTTCAAAGTCTACAACCTGCTCTTTTAAAGATACTTTCTTTGCCACTTTATCCAGGATCGGGATCTTAAAATGAAGTCCTACTCCCCATGTCTCCTTGTATCCGCCAAGACGCTCCAGGATATATGCATGTGCCTGCGGCACGATCTTGATGTTAGAAACCAAGATCAGTAAAATAATCACTAAAACCACTGCCCCGATAATAAATCCCATAACTTATTCCTCCTCATACTTTTTTACAATCAGCTTCACACCGGAAATGTTTACAACTTTTGCCAGATCTCCCGGATCCAGTATCACATCATCCCGTTCCGCTCTGGTCGTCCATTCCAGACCATTTACAACGGCTGTTCCGGTCTGCTGCAGATTGTCAACTTTCTCTGTTATTCTAACCACTTTTCCGATAATCCCCTCATAATTCGTCTTTTCATGATGGGAATTGATGTATTTTACCACGAACGGACGGGTAAATACAAGCATCGTGAACGAGACAACCAGAAATGCGCCAATCTGCCACCAAAGGTTCAATCCTGCCAGATCGAGGATCAACGCCCCCAATGCTCCGCCAGCCATCCAGATCGTAGTCAGTCCCACCGTCGCGATCTCGATCACCAGAAACAAGATCAACAATCCGAGCCATACATATACGGTTACTGTGTCCTCCATAGTTCTCCCTTCTTTCTCATATTTTCCATCAGCCGGCTCTTCCTTTTGATGTTGTTCTTATCTTAGTCTGTCTCGCTCTATTATACAATACTTTTTGCGTGAATGCAGTGTTTTTCTGTCTGAATCAACTGCTTTTTTCAAAAACAGGCTTCCCTTGAAATTCCGTCATTTCCGCTCTGTACCGAAGCGGCAGATGATTCATCTGACACATTCGGTTTTCCCTCTCCGGAATGGATATCGAGTCGAAAAATCCTGTCCATAAACGAGCAAATTCTTTTTCTGATTCTGAAAACCTCTCCCTGATCTCCTGATCCCATTCCCTGTCTTTTACAAGCACCCAATGATAGCGGACGCGATGTATCACGCATTCATTGTGCCGCTTGTCGCAGATCATCCAGTTCTCCAGCGGAAAGCGATCGGAAAAGTGATCGGCAATACAGGACAGAATTCGGTTTTTGGGCACGATTTCTGAGAAAAGGACTCCGTTTTTCAATTCCCGGAAACGCACAAATTCCAGAAAACGATGTGCCTCATTTCCCACTTGTCTGCTCAGGGAAAAAACCTTTTCTACCGCCGGATCACTGAGATGTTCCATGATCTTCCTGCTGTCTTTCACACTGCGCGCAGACTGCATCACCCGAAACACTGCATCTGCCTTTTCAGGGTCTTCCGAAAGAAGAGCCTGATAAAAATCCCGGTATGTCTCATCTCCCAGATATTTTCGGATCAGCCGCACAACTGCTCCCGCTTTCCGTTCTGATACCTCTACTTCTTTATATTCACAAAACAGCTGCTGTTCCAGACATTCTTTTAAACCGATCCCTGCTTCTTTATCCCTGCTTTCCATCCATGCATCGTAAATCGCCGACAACATCCCTGTCACGCTGTCTTCACAAATATAAATTGTTTTCATTGTCGCTCCCTCAATCCACATCATCGAATAAAGATAACTGCCGGTACGTCATCCCGCGCACAGAGTCCGGCAAACGCTCTTTTGTATTTAGAAGATTCCGCGTAATATAGTCTTCTTCGATTTTCGTCCGGTACATCATCCTGCCTCCGCACGTTATAAAGTACAGCGCTCTTTTTAAGACGACACCCATTTTCTTCAGATCCGAAAAGTCAAGTATCCCCATTCTTCTTGCCTTTACAATACGCTGCGCTGATTTCACGCCGATTCCCGGAACTCTCAATAAGACTTCATAATCTGCCCGGTTCACCTCCACAGGAAACATCTCAAGATGTTTCAATGCCCAATTACACTTCGGATCCAGATACAAATTAAAATTCGGATTCTTTTCATCCAATAGTTCCTCCGCCTTAAACTTGTAAAATCGAAGCAGCCAGTCTGCCTGATATAGCCGATGTTCTCTTAAAAGCGGCGGTCCGTCGGATGTCTTTTGCGGAAGCAGCGTATCTTCATTCACTGCTACAAAAGCCGAATAAAACACGCGTTTCAGATCAAATTTCCGATACAGGGATTCTGCAACGTTCAGGATCTGATAATCTGATTCCGGCGTTGCCCCGATGATCATCTGTGTGCTCTGCCCTGCCGGAACAAACTTCGGGGCATTCCTGTATACTGCAAGTTCTTCCTTGTTTTCTTCCATCCGGTTCTGCACAAGACGCATCGGCGTTAAAATACTCTTCCTTGTCTTATGCGGAGCCAGAAGCCGCAGACTCTCCGCAGTCGGCAGTTCCATATTCACGCTCATCCGATCAGCCAGAAATCCAACTCTTTTGATCAATTCCGGATCTGCTCCCGGGATTGCTTTCACATGAATGTATCCTTGAAAATTACAGACTTTTCGCAGACGGTACAACGCCGCATAAATTAATTCCATCGTATAATTCGGACTTTTTAAAACTCCGGAACTTAAAAATAATCCCTCGATGTAATTCCTCCGATAGAACTCCATGGTCAGTGTGCAGACTTCTTCCGGTGTAAAAGAAGTTCTCACCACATCGTTAGACGATCGGTTAATACAGTATTTACAGTCAAATATACACTCATTCGTAAAAAGAATTTTCAGCAGGGAAATGCATCTTCCGTCTGACGAAAAACTGTGACAGATCCCGGCAGCCCGACAGTTTCCCATACCTTTTCCATCTCCGTTCCGGTCAACACCGCTGGATGTGCACGATACATCATATTTGGCAGCATCTGACAAAATCTTTAATTTCTCGTACATCCCTATTTTATTTAAAATCGTCTCCGGCATCTTCTTACACTTCCTTTTCATACATTCCCCTTTAAGATAGAGAACATTTGTTCTGTATCTAATATATCACATCCGTTTATTTTATGCAATAGCAGCAAGAACATCTGTTCTGTTTTATTTCTTATAAAAGAAAAGAACCGAAAAGAAAGTATACATACACTCTCTTCCCGGTTCTTTTCTGCCACACCGCCTGCCTATGCGAACAGCGGAGTGGAAAGGTATCTCTCACCGGTATCCGGCAAGATCACTACGATCGTTTTCCCTTTATTTTCTTCTTTCTTCGCCTCCTCGATCGCCGCATGAAGCGCTGCCCCCGAAGAAATACCAACGAGGATCCCCTCTTTATTTGCCAGCAGTTTCGCCGCTCCATAAGCCTCTTCTTCTGTCACAGGTACAATCGCATCAAACAATTCGGTTTTGAGAATCTCCGGCACAAATCCTGCGCCGATTCCCTGGAGACCGTGCGGTCCCGGTTTATTTCCGGAAAGTACCGCTGATTTCGCCGGTTCTACTGCGATCACTTTCATGTTCTGATTTTTTTCTTTCAAGTAACTTCCGGTTCCGGTAATCGTTCCGCCTGTTCCGACGCCGGCAACAAACAGATCGATATTTCCCTCGGTATCTTCCCAGATTTCCGGTCCGGTTGTAAGCTCATGTGCCTTTGGGTTCGCCGGATTTACAAACTGTCCAAGGACGATCGCATTTTCCCTCTCCTGCTGAAGCTCTTCCGCACGCTCGATCGCGCCTTTCATCCCTTTCGCGCCCTCCGTCAATACAATTTCCGCACCATATCCAAGAAGCAGTTTTCTTCTTTCGATACTCATTGTTTCCGGCATGACAAAGACAGCTTTGTATCCTTTTGCCGCTGCAATCGACGCCAGACCGATTCCCGTATTTCCGCTTGTCGGCTCGATAATCGTTGCTCCCGGTTTGATTTTCCCCTGTCTTTCCGCTTCTTCCAACATATTTAATGCCACGCGGTCTTTGACGCTCCCTGCCGGATTGAAATATTCCAGTTTCACAAGCACTTTTGCGCCAAGCTGAAGCTGCTCCTCGATATTCTGTACCTCCAAAAGCGGAGTTCTCCCTACCAGTTCTGTTACGCTTTTATAAATCTTTCCCATCTTCTTTTCTCCTTTTCTCTTCTCCCGTCAAAAAGTGCAGGACAGATATTCCCAACACACTGACGATAACGTCAATGTACAAAGGACAATGCGGTCACTTGTACACCAATGCAAACTCTGTTATATAACTGCCAATGCCTGCTCCAGATCATAAATCAGATCATCCGCATGCTCTGTTCCCACCGAAATCCGCACGGTATTCGGCATGATTCCGGAATCTTTCAATTCCGCCTCCGTCATCTGTGAATGCGTCGTACTTGCCGGATGGATCACAAGCGATTTCACATCCGCCACATTTGCCAATAAAGAAAATAATTCCAGATGATCGATAAATTTTCTCGTATCCTCTTCTGTACCGTCGATCTCAAACGTAAAAATCGACACGCCTCCTTTCGGAAAATATTTCTCATACAATGTATGATACGGACTTTCCTGTAACGCCGGATGGTTCACTTTCACGACTTTCGGATGCTTTTTGAGAAACTCTGCGATCCGCAGTGCATTCTCCACATGACGCTCTACACGGAGTGATAAAGTCTCCAACCCCTGTAAAAACAGAAATGAATTCAGCGGTGTAATGGACGCTCCCGTATCCCGCAAAAGCACCGCACGGATTCTTGTAACAAAAGCCGCACTTCCTGCTGCCTCCTCAAATACTACTCCGTGATAACTCGGATCAGGTTCTGAAATCTGTGGATATTTTCCGGATGCACTCCAGTCAAATGTTCCCTTTTCTACGATCACACCACCCAGCGCAGTTCCATGACCTCCGATAAATTTTGTTGCGGAATGTACAACAATATCTGCTCCATACTCAAACGGACGCAAAAGATACGGCGTCGCAAATGTATTATCCGCTACAAGCACGATTCCATGTCTGTGTGCCACATCCGCTGCTTTTTGAATATCCACAAGGTTCGCATTAGGGTTGCCGATCGGTTCGATGAATATTGCTTTCGTATTCTCTTTGATCGCTTCTTCCCAGGCGCCCTCTTTGTCCGGATCTACAAAAGTTGTTTCAATCCCCTGATCCCGCAGCGTATGCTCCAGCAGATTATACGTTCCTCCGTAAATGTATTTGGAGGCAGCAATATGATCCCCTGCTTTCGCAAGATTTTGAAACGTATATGTGATCGCTGCTGCCCCGGATGCAACTGCAAGTGCGGCGGTTCCGTCCTCCAGAGCCGCAATCCGCTGTTCAAACACATCCTGCGTCGGGTTGGTCAGTCTTCCGTAAATATTTCCGTTGTCCCGAAGTCCGAACCGGTCCTCAGCATGCTGACAGTCATTGAACACATACGAAGTCGTCTGATATATCGGTACAGCTCTTGCTCCCGTGACAGGATCCGGATGTTCTTGCCCTGCGTGTACCTGCAATGTCTCAAATTGAAATTTTCGTTCCATATTGTGTCCTCCTTTATTTCATATCTTTTACTTGAAAAATCCTTTCTCCTATACAGACATGAGAATTTTTCTGTTCCCTCTATATATAGTACATGCCGGCTTCCATATCCTTTTTATTCTGATATTCCTCTGCCAGCTGAGCCAGTGTCCGACTCTCCAGAAAGGTATTGATCTTACGATCGATCTCATCCCATACAAGTTCTTCGACCGCCGTCTGCAATGCATCCGGCTGCTTCGACACGTCGCGGTCTATGATAGAAAACTTTCCCTCCAATGCTTCCAACACCTCCCGTACTGTGATCTCCTCCGGCGCTCTTGCCAGAAGATATCCGCCATTCATCCCTTTGATGCTGGTCACGATCCCGGCTTTCCGTAGTGTCTGAAAAACCTGCTCCAGATAATTCTGAGACAGTTTCTGATTCTCAGTCAAACGAAGAAGCGGAACTGCCTGCCCGCTGCTACATGCTGTCAGTTCTACAAGTGCACGGAGCCCATATCTTCCTTTTGTTGAAATTTTCACCCGGCTTTTCTCCTTTCTTTCATTTCCTACTTTTCCGATAAGTATTTTGTGTATTCTTTTATACCATTTAATTCCTACTATGTCAATATGTTTTATAAACTTTTTTTGTTTTTACTGTTCTTTATATGAGAAAAACGCCCAAAAGGACGTTTTAACTCATTCTTCCGTATTCAGTTTTTATCGATCCTGCATTCTCCATCGCTCTTTTTACCAAGTCTGAGATCGTAACATCTTCCATTGTTTGTAGGATGATCTCCCACATCACACCCCACGTCTCTCTTGTAGGACATTTGCTACAGTCAATCCCACATTCTTTTACTGTTGTCAAACATTCCACCGGAGCCATCTCCCCCTCTACCGCGCGAAGTGTATCTTTCACAGTCAGACTTTCCGGAGATTTTTCTATCCAGTATCCGCCTTTTGCACCTCTGGAACTATTCAGAATCCCGGCTGTTTTTAACTCTCTGACGATTCGCTCCAAGTATTTCTCCGACAATCCTCTGCGCAGCGACACTGCCTTCAGACTTTCCGGATGTTCCCGATCCGAATGAACTGCCAGATCCGTCACAATCTCCAATGCATATCTTCCTTTTGTTGAAATTTTCATCTTCTATCCTCTGTTTCTTTTCATTTTTAATTTCCTTTTCCACTGACGTTATACTTCATTTTAATCTTTTTTTCCAAAAAAGACAAACATTACTTTTTATTGTACAAATTTACACATCCTCACAGAAATACGTTGACTTTCATTGTTAAATATGCTACGCTATCACAGTATTGAATCTTAACCCAGATTCAATATCTACACATCATTATTTTTTTATTTTTATGGAGGGCACCATCATGACAGGTACAGTAAAATGGTTTAACAACCAAAAAGGTTATGGATTCATCTCTGATTCCGAAGGAAACGATGTATTCGTACACTATTCAGGATTAGTAATGGATGGATTCAAATCCTTAGAAGAAGGTCAGGCTGTTGAATTTGAAGTAACAGAAGGCGCTAAGGGACCGCAGGCAACAAACGTAGTAAAACTTTAATCAGATTTTTTAATGTACCTTTTAATTATATAAATTCAGACCAGCTAGATTTAATATTTAAAAGTAATACAGAGAAACGAGATTAGAAAAAGAAACCAGATCACTGATCCGGTTTCTTTTTTCGTTGCTGCTGTTTCTGATCATACTTTCATGTTAGAAGTATATGCTTCTGTTGCTTCCCATACATCAAACCCGCTTCCACGTAAAATGTCCACGACTCTCACCGGATCATCGCATTTTAACACTGCCGATGCATCCCCACCGTTTGCAAACGCATACATATATTCAATATTGACTTCACCCTCTACGATCTGATGCATCGCTTTACTCAGAGATCCCGTTGCATGCGGTACCCGCAGGGCAACAACTTCTGTCAGCATCGCTGTGATTCCATTTTCTTTCAATACTGCCCGCCCTTTGTTCGGATCAGATACGATCATCCGGAGCATCCCGTAATCCGATGTATCTGCCAGACTGAGCGCAACGATATTTACATCATTTCCCGCAAGCACATTCAGCACTTCATCCAATCTTCCCTCTCTGTTTTCCAAAAATACCGATAATTGTTGGATCGTCACTCCCATTCTAATTTCACTCCTCTCATACTTACAGCCCACGATTGTCAATGACACGAACAGCCTTTCCCTCACTTCTCTGGATTGTTTTCGGCTCCACCAGTTTTACACGGACTGATACGCCAAGCGCCTGTTTCAGCACCGCACCGATCTTGTTTTTCAACGCATCCAATTTCCGGATCTCATCAGAGAACATGCTCTCGTCCACTTCTACCATAACGGTCAGTACATCCAGATTATCTTCCCGGTCTACGATCATCAGATAATGCGGCGCAACCGCTCCGCCCATACTGAGAAGCGCTGTCTCAACCTGTGTCGGGAATACATTGACTCCCCGGATCACTTTCATATCGTCTGTGCGTCCTGTAAACTTCGAAATTCTCGGAAGCGTTCTTCCGCATGCGCAGGCACTGTGATCAATGCTGGTCAGATCCTTTGTCCGATAACGGATCAGCGGCATAGCTTCTTTTGCCAGTGTCGTAAATACAAGTTCTCCGGTTTCATGATCTGCACACGCCTCATGAGTTGCCGGATTAAGTACTTCCGGATAAAAATAATCATGATGAATGTGAAGTCCTGTATGATGGATACAATCCTGAGCCACTCCGGGACCTGTGATCTCACAAAGTCCGTAAATATCAAAACAATTGATATGCAAAATACTCTCGATCTTCTTGCGCATTTCCTCCGTCCATGGCTCTGCGCCATGGATTCCGGCTTTGAGTTTCAATCGGTCAACTACGCCTGCTTCCTGCATAGACTCTGCCAGATACAATGCATAAGAGGGCGTACACGCAAATGCAGTCGCGCCAAAATCTTCCATGCACATCATCTGACGTTTCGTGTTGCCTGCCGACATCGGAATTGCCATTGCTCCCAGCGCTTTCGCACCGAAATCCAAGCCAAGCCCTCCGGTAAACAAGCCATATCCGTAGCAAATATGCAGCACATCTTCATCCGTCAATCCCGCCATCGTAAGGCATCGGGCCACGCACTCCCCCCACACGTCAATATCTTTTTGTGAATAAGATGCCAGCGTCAGTTTTCCGGTCGTTCCGGAAGTGCCCTGCACGCGGACCACATCTTTTTTCGGAATTGCCAGAAGTCCGAACGGATAATGATCTCTCAGATCTTCTTTTGTCGTAAACGGAAGTTTATTGATATCTTCGATCCCTTTAATATCTCCCGGCTCCACTCCAAGATCCTGCATTTTTTTCCGATAAAACTCTACATTGTTATAAACTCTGTTTACAACATCTACCAGACGTTTGCTCTGTAATGCCGCCATTTCATCCCGGCTCATACACTCTATTTTCGGATCTCTGATCCGCTCTGTCCAATTTTCCAATGACACTGCCGCCATGATTCTTGTTCCTCCCCCTTGTGTCTTTATAAGTCTTTTTCCTCGATCATTTTGATCCCGGCTTTTTGAAGCGCACTCTCCGCCTCCTCAAAGCGATCCGTATGAAATACCATAACCGGCGCTTTTTCTCCACGGATCACAAATGAATAAATATAATTAATACCGTTTCCATTATCTGCAAGTACTTTCAGCATCTCGTTCAGACTGCCCTGCTCATCTTTTAATTCCACACTGATAACGTCCTGCAAACGCACAACGAATCCTTTTGTTGTCAATGCGTCTTTCGCTTCCTCCGGTTTATCCACGACAAGGCGCAGGATCGCAAACTCTGGTGCATCAAACGAAGAAATCGCACGAATATTGATCTGTGCTTCCGTCAGTGCAGATGTAACCCGCATAATACTGCCCGGCTGATTCTCTACAAATACCGATAATTGTCTGATCATATTCTCGCCGCCTTTCTGCTACATCTCATATCCGACATCAAATGCTTTTTTATTGATCCCGATCGTCTTCGGAGGAACGGTCTTCTCGATCACGTCATACCATTCTTCTTTTGTAAAATCCATATGCTGTGCCGCAATCCCAAGGACGATCAAGTTGAATACTCTTGGATTTCCAAGCTTCTTTGCTTCTTCCGTCGCATTGACTTTATATACTTTATAGTCTTTTTCCAGTGTTTCCAAAATCTGATCCGGATACTGTGCCGCTCCGATCACGACCGGCATCGGATCGATCCGCCAGTCATTGACGATCAGTACGCCGTCTTTTTTCAAAAAATGGGCATATCGGAGCGCTTCCAGCCTTTCAAACGCAATGATCACATCCGCCTGTCCTTCCTCCACGATCGGCTCCGCCACTTTTTCTCCATAGCGTACAAACGTCACGACACTGCCGCCTCGCTGTGCCATTCCATGTACTTCGGAGAGCTTCACGTCATATCCTCCGGCAATCGTCAGCCCTCCTAAAATACGGCTTGTGAGAAGTGTTCCCTGTCCGCCGACTCCTACGATCATAATATTCTTTGTCGTCATCTTACTCACCCGCCTTTACCAGTTCTATCGCCTCAAATTTACACAACGTCTCGCACAATCCACATCCCGTACACATCGTATCGTCAATATGGATGGTACCGTCCGCATTTCTCGTCATTGCCGGGCATCCCGGTTTCATACACATGCCGCACTTTTTACATTTGTCCGGATGTGCGATATAAAGCGGTTTCTTTGATTTATCCAACAGGACACATGGAGATTTCGTGATGATCACGGATACCTCTTCTTTTTCCAGCTCTTCTTTTACGGTCTTCTCCAGAAGCGCTATATCAAATGCATTGACTTCCACTACATTTTTCACACCCATTGCTTTACAGAGTGCCGGAATATCAATCGCATATGTCGGATCTCCCTGCAAAGTCTTTCCGGTTGCCGCATGATCCTGATGTCCGGTCATTCCGGTCGTAGAATTATCCAATATCAAAACTGTTCCTGTTGCGTGATTGTACACCATATTCATCAACGAATTCACACCTGTATGTAAAAATGTAGAATCTCCGATCACAGCAACCCAGTCTTTGATATACTCTCTTCCTTTTGCTTTCTCCATTCCATGAAGTGTTGATATACTGGATCCCATACACATGGTTGTGTCTACCACGCTAAGCGGCGCGACTGCTCCTAATGTATAGCAGCCGATATCACCTGCCGCATGCAGTTTCAGCTTATTCAGCACATGGTACACACTCCTGTGCGGACACCCCGGACAGAGGATCGGCGGACGTTGCGGTGCTTCTGCCGGACTCTTTAATTCCAATTCTTCTTTTAAGATCGCTTTTCTCAGCATATTGGCACTGTATTCACCCTGCACCGTAAAAATATCTTTTCCGATTGCCCGGATTCCCCAGGATTTTACCTGCTCTTCGATCACCGGATCTAATTCTTCGACAATATAAAGTGTCTCTACTTTTTCCGCAAACTTCCGGATCAATTTCTTCGGAAGCGGATTGACCATACCGAGTTTTAATACGGAGGCATTCGGCAGCGCTTCTTTTACATACTGATATGGAATTCCGCTTGTGATCACACCGATCGCCGTATCATTCATCTCCACCGTATTGAGCGGCAGCGTATTCGCTGCCTCCGCAAGTTCCAGGTTCCGTTTTTCGATCTCAACGTGACGAAGCTTTGCATTTCCCGGCATCATCACATTTTTGCGGATATTTTTTTCATACGGCTTATCCGGCATCTCCACTCTCTCTTGAAGTTCTACCAGTCCCTGCGAATGTGCAAGTCTTGTCGTTGTCCGGAAAATAAACGGACGGTCGAATCGTTCACTCAATTCAAAAGCAGCCTTGAAAAAATCTTTTGCCTCGGCACTGTCTGACGGTTCGATCACCGGGATCTGCGCCGCCCGGGCAACCATTCTCGTATCCTGTTCGTTCTGAGAACTGTAAAGTCCCGGATCATCTGCCACTACAAGAACAAGTCCGCCGTTCACCCCCATGTAAGAAACCGAATACAGCGGATCTGCCGCCACATTCAGCCCGACATGCTTCATACATGCCATAGAACGCACGCCGGAAATACTTGCGCCGACGGCAACCTCAGCCGCTACTTTCTCATTGGGCGCCCACTCTTCATACACGTCTTCTTTGTACTGTACCAGATATTCGCTGATCTCGGTACTTGGTGTTCCCGGATATGCCGAAGACACTTTCACTCCAGCCTCATAAGCCCCTCTGGCAATGGCTTCATTTCCCAACATAATCACCTTGTCTGCCATATCTTATAATCCATCCTTTCGTAAATCTGTCACACGCTTTGCTTTTCCCTCAAACCGTCTCAAAGAATTCGGCGCTACCAATCGGATCTGTGTTGCAAGACCAAGCTGTGATTTTAATGCAGATTTGATCCGCTTTTCCAGTTCGCTCAGTTTTGCATAACTATCAAGCAGCCGGTCATCGATCAGTTCCACTGTGATCGTCATCACATCCAATCTGTTCTTACGTTCTACCAGAATCTCGTAATGAGGTCCAATCTCCTCGATTTTTAAGAGTACTTCCTCAATCTGTGTCGGAAATACATTCACTCCTCGGATCACAAGCATATCATCCGCACGTCCGGACAGATTTTCCATACGCACCGTTGTCCTGCCGCATTTGCAAGGCTCATACATCAATTTTGACAGATCTCCCGTACGATAACGGATCAACGGAAGCGCTTCTTTTCCGAGACAGGTGATCACCAGTTCCCCCTTTTCCCCGGGCGGAAGCACTTCTTCTGTCTCAGGATCGATGATTTCCGGAATGAACCAGTCTTCATTGATATGCATACCGCATAACTCTGTACACTCTCCTGCCACACCCGGACCACACAACTCACTCATGCCGTAATTCTGTGTACAGATAAACTGATTACCCCAGACTTTATACATCTCTTTCCGCATCGGTTCTGTCATCCCCTCACCGCCAAAAAGACCAATATGGATCTTTAAATCTTTTGACGGGTCGATTCCTCTTGCCCGCAGTTCCTCGCCGAGATGAAGCGCATAAGACGGAGTCGCCACAAGAAGCGTCACTCCCATGTCCTGAAGAAACATGATCTGCTTGTTTGTATTTCCCGAGGACATCGGGATTACTGCCGCTCCGATCCGTTCCAGACCACCGTGCAGACCAAGAGCTCCCGTAAATGTTCCGTAGCCGAACGAAATCTGTGCCACATCTTCCGGACCTGCCCCTCCCATACAGGCAATCCTCGCCACATTGTCGAGCCATATGTCCAGATCATGTTTCGTATAACCGACTACAGTCGGTTTTCCTGTCGTTCCGGAACTTGCATGATAGCGGACGATTTCTTTTTTATCTACTGCAAACAAGCCGTCCGGATAGTGATCCCGGAAATCCGCTTTATAAGTAAACGGAAGTTTTTTCAGATCCTCCAAAGTCCGGATATCTTCCGGCTTCACCCCCGCCTGATCCATTTTCTGACGATAAGGAGCGACTCTCTCATATATGTAAGGAACTGTCTTCTTTAATTTTTCAAGCTGAATCTTCTCGATCTCGTCTCTCGGCAATGTCTCTTCCTTTGCCCAAATCATGATATTTACCCTCCTTTTGACATCGCGTTCGTCTTTTTCCAGTATAGCACAATACTTTTGTGAATTAAAGCATTAATTTGAAAAAGACCCCGGTAGAGGGCGATCATGACCTGCCAAAGCTAACATTTGTACTTTAACACATACGATATTCCATCATCTCATATGCAACTCTACTGTTTTCCATGATTTCCGGAGGAAGCAATGCTCTTGCCACACATTTTGCTTCTTCCTCACTTCCATCTGCCCTCTTCAGATATGCATAATCTCCATCTATCTGCTCTACAATATAATCAATTCTCTCAAACATATTCTCTTATCCTTTATGCTTAATTTCTCTATCTTAATCCACCAATGAAAATGACCGGAGATATTCGTAGATCTCTCCAAAGTCCACCTTACACTGCCCCTCAAAAATCCCCACCGGAACTTCTGCGTCAAATCCAAAGAGTATCGGATAATTTTCATGTTCAAAATCATATATCAATACTTTTTTCTTCTCCGCATCCACCATCCAATACTCACGCACTCCGGCTGTCATATACTTCTCCAGCTTTATAAACATATCCTTTTTCCACGTAGATGGAGAAAGGATCTCCACGATAAAATCCGGCGCCCCCGAAATTGTATTGCCGGATAATTTTCTCACATCGCAGAGAACGAGTACATCCGGCTGCACGATTGTCTTGTCATCGCAGTCCAGCTGTACATCGATCGGCGCATACATCGGGAGACACTTTCCTTTCTGTGTCCGAATATAATCCCTTAAAACTGCATAAATTTCTCCTCCGATCAGCTGATGGATCCCCGTCGGCGCTGCCATATCGTAAAGCACTCCATCGATCAGTTCCATCCGCTGCTCCTCCGGCAGTGCACGGTAATCTTCCACCGTATATTCCCCTTGCCTTTTTTCTCTTCGTGCTTCCGCTTCATAAGGAAGTGCAGATTCTTTTACATACATCGGCTCTTTTTTCTGAAATACCTGTTCCAGTGCACGTAATGTGTCATAACGTGGCGATGCAGTCACACCGCCGAATACTTTCTGCACCGTTCCGAGCGGAACTCCGGAAAGATCTGCAATCTGCTCGTAAGTATATCCTAATTCCTGCTTCCGCTCTCTCATCTGTTCGATCGTCATACTTGCCTTTCCATCCTTTCTCGTCTCCGATCTCTTATCCATTGAAATCCCTAATTTCTATCTTAATCCACCAACGAAAATGACCGGAGATATTCGTAGATCTCTCCAAAGTCCACCTTACACTGTCCCTCAAAAATCCCCACCGGAACTTCTGCGTCAAATCCAAAGAGTATCGGATAATTCTCATGTTCAAAATCATATATCAGTACTTTTTTCTTCTCCACATCCACCATCCAATACTCACGTACTCCGGCTGTCATATACTTCTCCAGCTTTATAAACATATCTTTTTTCCGTGTGGATGGAGAAAGGATCTCCACGATAAAATCCGGAGCCCCTACGATTGTATTTCCGGATAATTTGCTCACGTCGCATAGAATGAGTACATCCGGCTGCACGATCGTCTTTTCGTCACAGTCCAGCTGTACATCGATCGGCGCATACATCGGAAGACACTTTCCTTTCTGCTCTAAAATATAATTACTCAACAGTGTATAGATTCTCCCTCCTACAATCTGATGGATTCCCGTCGGCGCTGCCATATCGTAAAGTGCACCGTCGATAAGTTCCATTCGCTGATCTTCCGGCAGTGCACGATAATCTTCCACCGTATATTCCCCTTGCCTTTTTTCTCTTCGTGCTTCCGCTTCATAAGGAAGTGCAGATTCTTTTACATACATCGGCTCTTTTTTCTGAAATACCTGTTCCAGTGCACGTAATGTGTCATAACGTGGCGATGCAGTCACACCGCCGAATACTTTCTGCACCGTTCCGAGCGGAACTCCGGAAAGATCTGCAATCTGCTCGTAAGTATATCCTAATTCCTGCTTCCGCTCTCTCATCTGTTCGATCGTCATACTCTTACTCCTCTTCCTGATTCATCTCACACATTTATGACTGTATCCCTCTTTTCTCTCCTCCATTCTATCACTTTTATGTTCCATAATCAATCCTTTGTATCCATTATTTTTCTTAATATTCACCGTTTTATTTCCATTTATACTTTCATC